>Ga0134127_10000256_pt1 | contig 57332 bp, 50 predicted proteins | sample KB31753_FD_96459 | JGI IMG/M metagenome (GOLD analysis project Ga0134127, IMG submission 96459) | Terrestrial soil microbial communities with excess Nitrogen fertilizer from Kellogg Biological Station, Michigan, USA - KB3-175-3 | ecosystem: Environmental > Terrestrial > Soil > Unclassified ...
ACAATTCCGGCTGCGTCTTTTTCGTGCCGACATGTTCAGTGAGGGGCTGGCCGTACCGCTGATCTCTGGCAGGCAGCCTCGCCAATTCCGCGTACCGTTCGGCAACGCTACCGTAGTGAACCTCGTGGCAATCGACACAAGCCATTGCACGGGATTCGTGCGCGCTTCCAGTCCAGAACATCTGATTGCCTTTGGTGTGGCAGGAAAGGCAGGCGGCGTTTCGTTCCTCCACCGGAGTATTCGAATCTTTGGTGAAGCGGATTGGGATCGTGTCTTTTCCGCCTCCTGCGTCGACATGGGCCTTTCCGGGACCATGACAGGCTTCGCAGCCAAGCTTTTCTTGCGAGGTCTTCGGATGCACCATCATGGCGTTCCCCATGATGGTGTGTTCGAAGCTCTTCTGCTGGTCCGCATGGCACGTAACACAAACTTCGGTGCCGACGTATTCAGAGGAACTGGCCTTAGCGTCGCTACTGGCGGCGCCAGTAGCTGTCTTCGTTGCATCCTGGGACCAGGTCAGGCAGGTAAAAGTCAGCAGCAGGGCGGATGTCAAGATAGACGAGAAGAGAAAATCGGCAGGCCGAGACAAGCGCATTCTAGCCTCCAAAGTGCGTTCCTCAAGTAACAGACTGAAATCTACCGTTGGAGCGTGGAAAGCCCCATGATTCGGGTAACAGAGGTGTGTGATTCAAATCACACAGCCTCGAGCACTTCACTACACGAAGTAGATCGAAGGTCGAGATTTGAGAGTTGCACCTTGCAAAATGGAACTAAACAAAAAACTGACCACGTACGGATTCTCGTTGCTTTTAATATCATGAGATAGATGGTTGTTCAAGGAAATATATCCTGCCGATGACATTCACCCCCTTCACACAACATCTTCCTCCGCCGTCTTATTGGTCGGCGTGCAAAGCCGCCCCGAAAATCAAAGCTTGGGCTGAAGACCACGGCATTGTTGCTCCCAACAGGGGAATCCGCCTTTCCGCCATGGCCGGTATTCTTGTAGTGGGCCCGTGAGTGTAACTACTTTGATCTGTGACCGGTGTCACAGCAGGCCCTGTGCCGGTGCCCTAGTATCCGGTTGGATTGCTCATTCTGGTACGTGCTGCGAGCAAACGCCCTGCGAAATTGCTGATAGCGCTTCCGCAAGGCGCCAGCGCAAATGGGCCCAATTGATTGCAGAACAGACGCATGAAACAGAGGCGTTAACCGCTCTCCGTGAAGACATGGCGAATGCGGCTGTCCGGAAGCAGTGACGACTATTAAAATCAAGGCGGCCGAAGGGCTTCCTTATCTGACCGTCCATAGTAGAATGGTCATGTTGCACAGAACGTCACAATTCGCGGTGCTTCTCCTGATTATGTCCATCATCGCTGCCCCGGTCATGGCGTGCCTGGTGCCGGGCCGACAAATGTCAGCAGAGGAGCTGAATTGCTGCAAAAAGATGGCGCATGAATGCGAGACATCGGCCATGCCGACTTCGCACTCCTGCTGTCAGCATCCCGTGTCCCGACACGCGGCGAGCGTCTCGATAACTCGCACAGTGGACGTTGGGTACTCTGCAGCAGCACTGGTACAAGCGGATTTCGCTCCCGCGGTTCAGACGAATCCGCGAGTAGCTTACGGATTCGAATCCCCGCCCGAAAGCCCTCTCAAGATAAACAACGTTCTAAGAATCTGATCTTTTCTTCGTCGCAGCTGCACTGCGAAGACGCATGCGTACGTCTCCGCGCCACCTCATTTCCTAAAGAGCGTGTGAGGAGAAATGACGAAGATAAGAAATCTTTGCATTGTGCACGTATTGGTGGCTACCGCCTTTGGCCAAGGCAGTGTCAGTCTGAAGCCGCTGATTGCCGAAGCGCGGCAAAACAATCCCGCGATCAAAGCCGCGGAGCGGGCGATCGACAGTTCACGATTTGGCCCTACACAGGCTTCGGTGCTGCCGGACACCGAAGTAATGGTGCAACACTTTGCGGTCGGCAGCCCGCGGCCATTCGCGGGATACAGCAACACCGACTTCGCTTATATCGGCTTTGGTGCGTCGCAAGAATTTCCGTATCCAGGAAAGCGTGGGTTGCGCGCGAGCGTCGCACGGCATGAAATCGCAATATCGAACGCCGAGAAGGACGTCCTTGTCTGGGACGTGCTGACACGGCTTAAACTTGCCTACTTTCAGCTGGCTGCTTCACAAACGATCATTTCCGTTCTGGAAAAGAACCAACAGACTGCCGAGCAGATCGAGCAAGCAAGCGAAGCACGATATCGGGTCGGCACAGGAACCCAGCAAGACCTATTGCGAGCGCAGCTACAACGCACGAAGCTGCTCAACGAGCTTTCGATGCAACGGCGCGAAAGGGCAGAATCGCAAGCTGTATTGAAAGCCCTGCTCAATCGCTCGCCTAACTCGCCCGATCTGATTGTGGATCCACTCGCAATGCGGCATCTGCCAGACTCAGAAATCCTGTGGGCAACTCTCCGCGAGAAGAACCCTGATTTACAAACCAGTACGGAACGAATCGCGCAGCGGCACGCTGCACTAGATCTAGCGAAGAGCGAGAAAAAGCCGGATTTCGGGGTTCAGTACATGTGGCAGCACACGGCTTCCAACTTTCGGGACTACTACATGGGTACGTTCTCGATCAAGCTGCCGAACCGCTCTCGTGTTCGTGCGATGGAAGGGGAGGCAGAAGCAAAGCTCGCATTGGCGCAGGCCGAGAAGGAATCTCGCCTCAAGCAGATAGAGAGCGACCTGGGAGAACAAACCGCACTTGCCCAAACCTCAGAGGAGCAGTTGAAGGTATATGAGGATGGACTGCTTCCTCAAAGCGACGCCGCGCTCAATGCCGGCCTTGCCGGATACCGTGCCGGCAAGCAGGAATACCAAGGCCTCCTTGCTTCGTTCGCGGACACTCTGCAGCTCGCAATCGAACGCGAACGAACCTTAGCTGAACATGAGTCGGCGATCGCTAGGATCGAAGGTCTCATAGGGGAGGAACTCCGATGAACTACCGCAAACTCTTTATCGCGGCTGTCCTCTTGAATATCGCTCTGGGTGCAGCGGTTTATTGGATTTCGAGATCGTCCCAGCCTGCCGCGACCGAACAGGCTCCCGTCGAGCATTCTCCCATGGAGGGCTTCAGCACAGGCACCCCTCCAGAAGGTACAGCTCCTCCGCTGACACGGATTGAGTTGACGCCAGAACGGATGCAGAGCATTGGTGTGCGAACTGGGCATGTAGAGTACAAGAACATCGAAAGCGACATCCGGGCCAGCGGAAGTGTTGAAGTGGACGAACGGCGCCTGTCATACGTTCAGACTCGCTACGCAGGCTGGATTAAGGAGGTTTTTGCCAGTGCAACGTATCAGCTCGTGAACAAGGGCCAGCCACTCTTCACAATCTATAGTCCAGAACTCGTCGCGAGCGAACAGGAATACCTTTTGGCAAAGGCCAACTTGCAACGGGTAAGCCACAGCTCGCTCCAAAGTGTTTCCTCAGGTGCAGACACACTGCTGCATTCAGCTCGCGAGCGACTTTCGCAATGGGACCTCTCGGACGCTGACATTTCGAGGCTCGAGTCTTCTGGCAAGCCCGTGACCGAGTTCACTTTCGCTTCGCCTGTGTCTGGATACGTGATAGAGCGAATGGCATTACCAAACGCATACGTTCAGCCGGATGTGCGCCTCTACACCATTGTCGACCTCACGAGCGTTTGGGTTGAGGCTCACATTTTTCAGGAAGATGCTGGCAAGCTGAAACCCAGCGATCCAGCCGAAGTCACTGTTGACGCATACCCTAACCGCACGTTCCATGCTCGCGTTGAGCAAGTGTTGCCTCAAATGGATCCCACTACACGCACGCTCAGGGTGCGCTTGACGATGCCGAATCCCAACCTGTTGCTGAAGCCCGGGATGTTCGTAAACGTTCGGCTCAGGGCGCCCCTGGGACGGCAACTGTTTGTTCCGGCTTCTGCGGTCCTGCAAGCGGGAACGAGGCAGGTGGTTTTTGTCTCCCGCGGACACGGAAACTTTGAGCCGCGCGATGTGCTGGTCGGAACGCACACCGATGACGGCTTTGTTGTGCTGAAAGGGTTACAAGCTGGTGATGTAGTTGCGACGTCCGCGAACTTCCTCATCGACTCCGAAAGCCAGTTGCAAGCGGCCGCCGTTGCGTATGCCCCACCTCCAGCCGGTGCTGGTAATGCGATGAGCATGGCACAGCAGGTTTTCGCCGAACTAACGACGGATCCATCTCCTCCCCGCAAAGGCAAGAACAATCTTCAGGTAAAACTAACCTCGGATGAGAAACCATTGTCTGGCGCAAAAGTCACAGTGCGATTCCATATGCCCGCCATGCCTGGGATGGGTATGGCAGAGATGAATTCTGGTGCTGAACTCAATGAAAGAGAGAGCGGAACATACGGCGGCCAGATGGAGCTCGGTTCTGGCGGCACTTGGCAGGTCACGGTCACAGCCGAGCGGGGTGGAAAGCTGGTTTTAACGAAGCTCGTGAACCTCACCGTGACGGGAGGGATGTAGCCATGGTCTCTCGCGTAATTGAATGGTGCGCTCGAAACCGATTCCTCGTATTCACCGGGGTCTTGTTCCTGTTGCTCGCCGGGATCTGGTCACTGCGGCACATTCCACTCGATGCGCTCCCCGACATTTCCGACGTGCAAGTTATCGTGCACACGCCCTGGCAAGGGCGTCCGCCCAACCTCATTGAGGATCAGGTCACCTACCCGATCGTTACCACATTGCTAGCTGCTCCGCAGGTGAAAGCGGTGCGGGCACAGACCATGTTCGGCGATTCCTATGTATTCGTAGTATTCCAGGACGGAACCGACCTGTACTGGGCACGCTCACGCGTCCTCGAATACATTCAGGCACTTGGTGGCCGTTTGCCTCAAGGCGCCACGCCAATGCTCGGGTCGGACGCTACCGGGGTTGGGTGGGTGTTTGAATACGTACTGGTTGACCACACACACCAGCACAGTCTCGCGGATTTACGTGCACTGCAAGATTGGCAAGTACGATATCAGCTGGAAACCGTCCCCGGAGTCGCAGAGGTAGCGACCATCGGTGGATTCGTAAAGCAGTACCAGGTTCAGCTTGATCCCAACAAATTGCTGGCCTACGGAATTCCGCTTTCGACAGTAATCGAACGGGTTCGCGCTAGCACCAATGAAGTTGGCGGGCGTGTGCTCGAAATGAATGGCGCACGCTACATAGTTCGCGGGCGTGGCTATCTAACCTCGCTCAATGACCTGGAACAAGTTCCTGTCAATGCGAAAAACGGTACGCCAGTACTGTTGCGCGATTTGGGCACTGTCACGTTCGGGCCCGACATCCGTGAGGGCGTCGCGGAGTGGCAGGGAGAAGGAGAGGCAGTTGGCGGAATCGTGGTAATGCGAGCAGGCGAGAATGCCCTAAACGTCATCAATGGAATCAAGGCAAGAGTCGCGGAAATCGCTCCTAGTCTCCCGCTCGGAGTCGAAATCCATGCCGCTTATGACCGTTCAGGTCTGATTAGCGAATCTATCCGAACACTTCAGCGCGACCTCTTGGTGGAATGCGTGGTGGTCAGCTTGGTGACGATATTCTTTCTGTTTCACTTTCGCTCGGCATTGATTCCTATTCTGACTCTGCCAGTTGCCTTGCTGGCAGCTTTCATTCCGATGTACTTCCTTCACATTAGCAGCAACATCATGTCCTTAGGAGGATTCGCGCTTGCAATTGGCGTCCTGATCGACGCCTCACTTGTCATCGTGGAGAATGGGTACCGACATCTCTCCGAAGCGGGCAGAGTGAACGAGACACAACGACGTCAGATCCTGATTGACGCAGCCAAGCAAGTTGGGCCGGCGCTTTTCTTCTCACTCCTTATTATTGCGGTATCTTTTCTCCCGGTGTTCTTGCTGGAAGCTCAGGAAGGAAGAATGTTCCGTCCATTGGCTTGGACGAAGACTCTCTCCGTCGCGTTTTCGTCTTTGCTGTCGATCACTGTTGTTCCTGCACTTATGCTGTATTTCATCAGCGGAAAGCTGCGACCCGAATCGCAGAACCCCTTCTCGAGGATCAGTCAGGGCATCTACATGCCGATTCTTCGTTGGGCTCTACGTCACCGCTGGCTGACGATAGCAGTCAATCTGATTTTCCTTGCGATAACAATTCCGCTTTCTTTTCGGCTCGGCAGCCAGTTCATGCCCCCCTTGTATGAAGGATCAGCGTTGTATATGCCAACTTCGCTTCCCGGAATTGGAATCAACCAGGCGACTCAGCTTTTGCAAGAGCAAGACCGTGTCATCCGCAGTTTCCCCGAAGTGGATAGTGTTTTTGGCACTGTCGGCCGTTCCGACAGTCCAACTGACAACGCACCCCTCGATATGTATGACACGACAATCATGCTCAAGCCTCGTGAGCAATGGCGCCCTGGCATGACCTACGAAAAGTTGATATCCGAAATTGATGCCAAGCTGCAATTTCCGGGCTTGTCGAACACGTGGACTATGCCCGTCCAGAATCGCCTCGACATGCAACTCACCGGAATCAAAACTCCAATCGGAATAAAGGTCCAAGGGCGAACGATGGAAGGGATTCAGGCCGCTGGCGCTCGCATTGAGCAGATACTTTATAAGTTGCCACAAACCAGAGCAGTGTTCGCCGAACGGGTTTCGCAAGGTCTCTATCTCAACATTGATGTCAACCGTTCGGAAGCTGCTCGCTACGGAATGACGGTCCAAGATGTGCAACAAACGGTCGAGTCAGGCATCGGAGGTGAAAACATCACCGAGAACGTCGAAGGCCGCGAACGATACCCGATCAACGTCAGATATCAACGAGATTTTCGGGATACGCCGGACGAGTTGGGGCGAGTGCTTGTGGCCACCCCTTCGGGCGTGCAAGTACCTCTAAAGTCGGTAGCAAGGCTATCATTTTCGCGTGGTCCAGCGATGATTCGCGACGAAGGGGGGCAGCTTACAGGCTACGTTTTCATTGACCTCAAAACAGACGACTATGGCAGTTATGTTAATCAGGCGAACAAATTGTTGACTCGTGAATTAAGGTTGCCGAGCGGTTTCAACTATCGGTGGTCTGGGGAATTTGAGTTCCAGTTGCGCGCGAGACAACGTCTGAAACTCATATTGCCGGTAGTCTTCTTCGCAATCTTCATGTTGCTGTACATGATTTTTCGTTCAGTTACCGAGGCACTGGTACTCATATTCCCGACTCTGTATGCCATGAGTGGGGGATTCCTGCTGCAGTGGCTGCTCGGCTACAATTTCAGTGTTGCGGTGTGGGTGGGTTACATTGCGCTCTTCGGTATTGCCGTTGAAACTGGGGTTGTGATGGTCGTTTACCTTCACGAGGCGCTGAATCGACGGATTCGGACTGGCATCGAGCTTTCAGCGGAGGAGATTGAACGCGCAACGATTGAAGGCGCCGTACAGCGCCTCCGCCCCAAGTTGATGACTGTAACGGCGGTGCTAGCTAGCCTCGTGCCCATTCTTTGGGAGAGCGGTATCGGTTCCGATGTCATGAAACCGATCGCCGCGCCCGTTGTTGGCGGAATGATCACGTCAACAATTCACGTGCTGATCTTAGTACCTGTGTTCTTTGTCATGGTGAAGGAACGGGCGATAAGGAAGGGCCCTTTGTGGTCGAGCGAAGCTCTGACTGAGGCGAATGCCTTTTCAATTTCTCGTCAATGCTGAAGCTGCTGCGTTCCGAACCTGACCTCATCGCTTGACGTATGTACCTCGATTCTGGCTGGGGAGTCATTCCTGGAACCGAGTTATCCGGGTTTGTTCACTCCATCGCGCGCGGCGAAGTGAATTGCAATCTCGCCAGTGAAAATCCCACAGTTCTGCGACTTGCAACGTCCACATTCCATACATCCCATCCTTCAGCATCAATCCAAAGTATCTCTAGTTCGACGTGGCAGATCCGCGCTAAACATCACGAGCTAGTGCGATCGGCGTCACAGCATTTTGCCTATTTTCCGCCTCTTCAAAAAGGCGTCTGATGCAGCGAACAATAGCGAAGAAAAATTTCCTGGCTGAATCCCTCGAACTTAAGCCCCCCGATCTCATCGTCATCTTCGCCGTCAATGATCGCAAGCTCTGTCTGCGTCATCATCGTCTTGGCGTTACCCGACCGCCAGAAACTCCAGGAGAGTAGAAGCTTTGGTCTCCAGAATCGATTCCATCACGGTCTTCCCCCGGGAAATCAATCCTGCTACTGAGATCGTTGCTTGATGAACATTCATCCCAAATATACCTTTTAGCGCTTATCATGGTGCTCCTTTCGTAGGTGGTTCTCCGAACATCAACCTACTCAAAGGGCCGCCCTCTTCTTTTCTCAGTCCTCCAGTTGCTGGGGGTTCTGATTCCACAGTTCACCAACATCCACTCGAATATTCGGCCAGCGTTCGGCCTAGTACTCCTCGTTCCTGGGATTCTCCTTGCCGCCGTGTTCGGACTCACGTGGGGTGTGGTGCTCTCAGTACCCGTCAACGCGGTTGCATGGTACTTCGGCCTGAGGCTTCTCGATGAAAAAGGGATGCCGGGCCGGGTCAATGAGTAGCAACGCCTGTGGCTGTTGAAAAAAGGCGTTTCGCCGAAAACGCTCGGAATTTGAGACATACAAAATGCCTTGAAATTCGAGAAGGTCGCTTATAGCGCATTCTGACGCAATTTGGGTTTTGCGATTTTGTCGTGAAAGAGTTTTTTAACAAGCACGCCTGTTATCAACAAATTGAGCAGTAGATCTCCTGAGATCGGCGCAGACTACTGCGGTCTTTTCCGGAGACTCTGTCATAATGAGCGGAAGCTATGTCTTCTCGCGTTGTGCCCTTTTCCATTGATGATCGCTGGCTGCCGAAGTCGGTTCTGTGCCTGCGTGACTACAACCTCAACAAATTCACGAAAGACGTAATCGCAGGTATCACTGTGGGACTGGTGGCGCTTCCCCGGCGATGGCATTCAGCATCGCATCGGGACTGACACCGCAGGCGGGCATCTATTGCGCCATGATCACCGGATTCCTGATTTCAGTGCTGGGCGGATCAAAGACGCAGATCGGCGGACCGACGGGCGCATTCGTGGTCGTCGTAGCAGGAATTGTTGCGACTCACGGGGTCGATGGCCTATTCATGTGCACAATGATGGCTGGCGTGCTGCTAGTTATTCTTGGCGTTACCGGTATGGGCTCGGCAGTGAAGTTCATTCCGCGTCCGGTTGTTATCGGCTTCACCAATGGCATACCAGCCTCCACACCGCCTCAAAGTCGTATGGATTGTAGTATGGAGGCCAGGCAAGCACAACAAAATAAAAGGTCTGGCGGAGAGAGTGGGATTCGAACCCACGTTAGAGTTTCCCCTAAACACGCTTTCCAAGCGTGCGCCTTCAGCCACTCGGCCATCTCTCCGGTGCTTTTGGGAAGCTATGCCCCCAACAGGGGAGCAAGGCAACTGCGGAAGTGCAAGCTCCGTCCCTTCGATTCTATGGCGGTGAGCGTGTGACCGCAACCATCGCCCGACTCCTCTCACTCACTCGAGTGATGGGAGGTCATGCGAGTCTACGCATTTGTTCCATTAAGGCGAGCCAGCCTTGGAGGGTTTGTGCGCCCTCATAGAAAGTTGGGTCAAAGAACAATTCATGTGCGCCAATCCGTTTGCAAGCTAGGACGTCTTCTTCAATCTGTTCGAGTGTGCCCGTGAAAATCATCCGTTCTTTGCTCAGTGGTTTATCACTGATTTCCAAATTCGCCCGCACGACCATTCGCAAAGAGGAGGGATCTCGGCCCGCTTCTTTCGCCATCTGCTGGATCGATCCAAACATCTGGGCCATTCCGTCGGGGGGAATAGCCACTGGATTCCACCCATCCGCCATAGTTGCCACACGCTTCAACGCTGCCGGTGCAAAGGCGGCCATATAAATAGGTGGGTGCGGCTTCTGCACGGGTTTGTGATTTATGCACGATTTCGGCAGCTGATAGAACTTCCCATGAAACTCCGCCGGGTTTGTTGTCCAGATTGCCTTCAGGACTTGCAAAAACTCGTCTGCCTGCGCTCCCCTCTGTTGCATGCTCGCTCCAGTGGCATCCATCTCATCTTTGGACCAGCCAAGCCCGAGTCCGAGTTGCAGCCGACCATTGGAGAGCCGGTCGAGAGTAGTGAGGCGCCGCGCTAGCATCACCGGGTTGTAGTAAGGAATGTCAAGGACGCTTGTTCCAAGACCGATCGTTCTGGTTTGAGCAGCAACAAACGTCAGAGTGTCGATCGGATCAAGGATGTACTTGTATGGTTCTGGAAGTAATCCGTCTCGCGTCGCGGGATAAGGTGTTTGAGGCTTGACTGGCCAAAGCAGCCGCTCGATCGTCCAGAGGCTGTCATAGCCGAGAGCTTCAGCACGTATTGCAACCTGCGATACCCCGTCCACATTGCCGACCAGCCCGATGTTAGGAAGAGCAAATCCAATCTTCATAGGAAATCCCGGATCCTAGTTTACATTCAGCAGGCCCTGAGATTTTGAAGGACGGAAGGGAATGCCAGTGCGCCGAGAGATTGGCGTCTCTAACTTTGAACTGAGAACTGGAGGCTCGGAACGTCCTACGAAGTCTTTTTCTGCTCCGCCATCGGATCGGACACGTCCGTTGTGGTCGTCTGATCCTTCGTTTGCGTCGCCGGAGTGGCTGCACTCTGTGGCTCTGCTGGAACGGCCTGCTTCGCATCTTGCAGGACGCGGCTGTTGAGGCAGTAGAGTGCGAGCTCAAGTCGGTCGGCAACGCCCAGCTTGTCGTATACCTTGCGCAGATAGTTCTTCACCACCTGCTCAGTAGTTCCGACCCGCTGAGCAATTTCTTTGTTTTTCATTCCCTGCGTCACGCAGGAAACGATCAGAGCTTCCTTCGGCGTCAGCTGAACTTTTGTGCGCGAAGTCTGAGGGCGAGCACCTTGCGTCCGATATGCATCCAGAACCCACTTCATAGCGTGAGGTTCGACCCAGGCTTCACCGACCGCCACCTTGCGCAGGCACTCAACAAACAGCTCGGAATCGACTTCGCGCGATACCACCGCATGGGCACCACGCCGTAAAAGCTCGAGCGTGAGTTCCTGGTCGGGCGTTTCAGTGACCGCAACCACTCGCAGGCCGGAAGCCTGCTTCATCATGTCCTGCACGGCATCAGCGGGACGCTCCGCCAATGCGGCTTCAAAGATCAGGATCTCAGCACTGAATTTCTTCGCAGCAGTTACGGCCTGCTCAAGAGTTTCAGCCTGCCCGACAACCCGGATATCGTCTTCGACGGCGAAGATCTTGCGCAACCCGGCGCGGAAAATCGCCTGTGAGTCGGCCACGATGACCCGGATAAATTGCTCGCGGTTCTCCATAGATGGAGGGGCCAACCTCGGTTCTCCCGTGCTCATTGCTGGGCTTGCCATCAGCTCATCCGCCCCTAACGGCGCTCGAAATGGTACTCGTCGATCACGACGCCAACGCCTCGCCGCTCACCATCTTGCGAGATGCGAGCCACGCGTCCCTGACACTGCACCTTCACGTCGGCTGTCGCGCCAACTACTTCCGCCGGTAAGGAGATCGTGAATTCCACCTTTGATCCCACCGGCATATCCACGTCGTGATGAAACAGCAATCCGTTCGCGGACATGTTTGCGGTTTCCGCATCACTCTCGCCGGCTTGCGACTTGATGTGAATTGGTAGCTTTACGGGAAAACGCGCCGCGCCTTGCACTTCGGTATAGCGTGACTTCATAGCCTTCGCTGCACCTGTTATGGAATCGTTGGACATCAAGGGCCAGACTACACGTGAAAATGGGCGCACGAAAGTTACCGAAGTCATTGGCCTTCGAGGTGTAAGTTCTTGAGGTACATGAACTTGCGGGCAGATTGTCAAAGACTGGTCACGGCCGCGATGGAGACTGCAAACACGTGGTTTCTTGCACTCAGCATGAGCCATTCCTAAGATTCAGGAAGAGCCTAATCCGTAGGTTTACCTAGATGGTTCAGAGTTGCGGGTTTGCCCCCCAACTTCAACCGGCGCAGGAACTTCCCCCAGGCAGGTCTGGTCCTTTAGCGAACCACTGAGGGCAGTGGTGGGACCCTAAAATCGTTCAGCCAGGCAGCAGATCAGGCGCCGTAGCCAACTCACGTCGTCCTGCGGGCCCACCGGGGCTGTGCCGATTTCGAGCGGGCGGCGGCGGCTTCCTAATGCGCCTTCTCCGATTCCGGGGCCGAGAGTTCGATCCGCCACAAGGGCCCGGCATCGGACAGGGGTCCTTCAAACTCAAGAAAAGTTGGGGCCTCACTTTTCAAAATCCACAGATGAATATCGGAGGGTTTCTTGCCGATCACCGGTGCGATCGCCCCCGCTACTCCCGGGATTTTGATGTGGACTATATAGTGCTGCGCCTTATAGGTGAGCGGGCCTTGGTGAAATGTCTTTTCTTCCGTTGGCGTGATGCGGAGTTTTACGACGCGGGGGTTAGCTGAGGGAGCAACCATTGATAGGACCGTTTCCGAGGCTGTTGGTTCCAGATTTTTCGCGATCGTGAACAGAAGCCCATTCGCCACATCATTCGGTAGATCGAGCCGTTTCGTGACCGTCTTCTCCTTGCCTTTTTTTGTCGTGCGTACTGTGATTTTTCCGGTTTCGGCATCAATCCAACTCTCGCTGTCTTGCTTGAATGACGGCCCCCTCTGCACAACCTGATCGCTTATCAGTCGGAACACGCCCTTCTGCGTGAATTTTGTGATCTCACGATAAGAGGACCCGTCCTTGAAGCGAAACTGCAGATCGGCCAAGATCACCGGATCGTCTGGTTTAACGACTTGCTTCAATTCGCCGTGCGCCAGTAGCTCCCCCTCGAGGTTTTTCAACACCAGGAACCCGAAAGTCACGCCTTCCAGGTGTCGCACTGGAACTGGGTCTGCTGCGACTTTGCTAGCGGGCGCACATAGAACGGTGATGATGGTCAGCGAGCTCAGGGCTTTATGAACAAGTGGCATTTCAATCCCGCTATAAGATGCGAAACCCACCGGGTGCACGGTCGAAGTTGTCAAGAATTAGCTAAAACGCCACAGCGTCGTTAGGGTTTCTCGCGCACTTTGTGGATTTTCCGGCGCGTTTGGTAGCGAATCGCCATTTGCCAACGCGAGCGCACTTAACCGGCACGATCACGCTGGCAACTTCTCAGTTAAGCATGCCGCACCCAGGCGAAGGTTCACTGCGGTACTGACCGACTAAGCCGGGGAGAAGGTGCCGGGAACAAGAGCGAAGACGAGCGCCGGGGGTGCTGGTGCCGTGGCGCATCAGCTTTTGTTTTGACCTTAATCCAACGGCGGTCGGCCGGAACTGCCTAGTAATGACGTGTTCATGTTGAAAAGGGTGTGGCGTCCTTCAGACCCGCCCCACGCAAACATCAGTGAGACCATCGGAAACGCACCCGCGCGCAGGGTAATCCCCGCCGCAAAGCTGCGTTTCAGATCGCCAAACCCGATATCGCCCCGTGTCGAAGCGACTCGCCCTTGCTCCGCCATGAACTTCAATCCGAACGGTCCCCAAACAGAGTGTTCGATGCTTTCCTGCAGGAGCAGAAGATTTGGTGCACGGAATCGGTAATTATCATAACTGCCGAGCGACAGCATGCCGTCCAGGTCCTTCCCACCCAGTGTCTGTTGAAAGTAGAAGGGAACAACGCTTGCTCCAGAGGTGATCGATTCCGACAACAACAAGTGCACGTTAATGCTGCCATTCAGATTCCGCGTCCGCGAAACCGGCGGGCACAACTCCCCCCGCGGCGCACAGGAGTCTGGACCAAGGGTTTCCGAAGTTCCCGATACCGACCTCCTATACAACGAATAAGTATGGTCCAAATCTACTGTCCAGCGCAGGAACGAGTAGATCGAGTTCGACGCCACGAATTCCTGCAGTTTTCCCAAATAGTTCAACTGCAAATTTCCGATTTCCGGCTTGATGCGAATGCCTTGCCCGAACTGCGCAAACGCGGGCTGGGTAGATAGCCCTGGAGCAGTCGCGTTGTCATATAGCATTTCGATCGATGGGACCGAGTGTCCGTGCTCTCCCCGAATACTCACAAAACGTCCGTTGGCCTCGCCAACCAATGCGAGATTCAACCAGCGAATCGCCGAGAGCTCGAACACCGGCTTGATGACGTTTGCTCCAACAATGGTCTCGCTCATTCCGAAAAGAGACTTGTCGGCAGGAATCGTGTCATTTCCTACCCCGAAATAGTTCAGGTTGTTCAGCGAGATGGTTTGTGCGTAGATGTTGAACACCGTGTAAGGGTGGGTAAAACTGCGGTTCTTTGCCGATTTCTTTGAGTTGTCGCCGCTCTCACCGGGGATCGTAACCTTGATCGGATTGATGGCGGAATGGGGGTTGTGCACCATTTTCATGTATCCGCCCGCCCGCCACGACCCATTGAACGCGCCTACCGAATCCACATCCCAACTTAGCCGCCAGTTCTTCGTGTTCTTTGACCAGACAAACGCCCCGCCGACTCCGAATCCGTTCTCTGGAGGCATGCTGCCAGCGGCAATGTGCAGAGGATGATCAGTAAACAGTGTGTAGGAGCAGCTCCCAATCGACTTGAGGCTGCGGCATGCGTCCGAGACGCGCTCGCCCTCACGTCGCAACTCTGCGTGCAACGGACTCTCCTGGGCCCATGCCGATCCCGCCAGAAGTAGAACGACCACCGCTAAACTCGTACGCATCTCGCCTCCACCGCCTCTACTTCTTCTTCGTGCTTCTCTTCTTCTTTTTGGATGTGGCGACCTTCTTTCCGCCTTTGCGCTTCGGCTTTCTTGCCTGAGCTACGGGTTTCCGTCCACCCTTTCCTTTGGGTCTTGCGGCTCGCCTATCCGCCGCATCCGCATGGGCCTGATGAATAGCCTCGGTTACTTCGTAAATGTAGGCCGCAGCCTCTGCTTCGGTCCTAATGGCATGGGTGTAGATTTTCGTTCGATAGCGAAGCGGCAAGCGCCGTTCTGCGTGCTGCAGGTGCCCAATCTGCGTGAGCAACAGCGACGATATCGGTCGATGCGGATTCATCGCCTTTCGCGAGGGCCGGGGCACGTGGATTACTGCCATTCGATCTCTCCTTTACGTCTAAACGTCAAATTCCGGGCAGTCCGTTCGCATGGAGTCGAGCGAAAGAAGATTGCAATCTGCCCTAGGCGAAGAGGGCGGTTCAATGAACACATCAGCATTGAGCTCCCTCGGCGATCGCGCGGCATAATCTCCCAAAAAGAACTTTGTCACAGTCCCGGGAATTGAAGCGTGATCGAAGACTCGATTCACCACCGTGCCTTTGGAAATCCACGGAGATACTAGAATCGCGGGGACCCGTACGCCCAGCCGGTCGAACTTAAATTCCATTCCCGTGCCCGTGTTATTTGCCGAGGCCGTGAAGTTGTCCGGTGGGCATGCGGGTGGTACGACGTGGTCGTAGATTCCGCCATGCTCGTCATACACGATCAGCAAGGCTGTGCTGGCCCACAACTTCGGGTTGCGCTTGATTCGCATATACACTTCAGCGATGAACAACTCTCCGGCTTGGACGTCATGATCAGGATGCTGATCATTCGCCAACTGCTCGCCACCGTCGGTTTCGTGGTCGTTGTAATTTGGTTCAATGAAGGAATAGTCGGGCAGAATTCCTTGATCGCAATCCCTTAAGAATTGCTCATAGGTTCCAAACAACTCCGGCTGGTTCTGTAGCAGGTTCACGACCTCCATGGTCGAGCTGGTGGTGTCGTAGTAGTAGACCTTCGCCGTCCGCTTCGGAGTCGCGTTGACCAATCGCGTGTAGATGCTCTTATAAGGTTCGAGGATGTCGAACGGACTCATGTCAACCCGCCCGAAAGAAGTGCCATAGTGAGCAAAAGCGCGATTGCAAATGGTTGGGCCTGGAATTGATGCGAACCACCGATTGAAAACAGCAAACTCCAGGGCCAATGTCGTCAGCACCGGCAGGTCTTGCTGTTGGAAGTAGTACATGATTTTCTGGGAATGCTTAACGTCGCCCCGCTGGTTAAAGTAACTTTTCACGAATCCCTGCATATTGGGTTGGCGGCCGGGCGCCGTGTTCCCTCCGAAGATCTGCAAATCAACGGCCGGGAAGTGATGGTCCGGGTCGGGATTGAGCTGGCCCTGAAATTCCGCCAACGGTTGTGGCTTGACCTCGGCACCTGTTGTGTCGGGATTGCGGAGCTGGTCTGTCACTCCATCAATGCGGTTGTCGACCACTTGCAACGATCCCAGCATGTGGTCAAACGAGCGGTTCTCCATCATCAGGACCACAATGTGCTGGAGTTTGTCGAGTCCGGTGGGCATAGAACTTCCTCTGCAGATGGTGAATCGGTTTGCGGTTTCGTTTCAGAATAGCAAGTCCTTCTTGGGTTGTGGTTGTCAGAGAGGGGACCTGCTACGCGATTTCTACCCGAAAACTGTAGCCGTGTTTCTCGAAACCAAGAGCACCATAGAACGCATGGGCATCATCACGGTTCAAATTGCTTGACAGAGTGAGCTTGTAGCATCTCGCATCTTTGGCGAGCTCGATGGCATGTCGCATCATGGCTCGGCCGATTCCACGCCCACGATGCTGCTTACTAACCGCAACGTCTTCTACAATCGCCGACCGTTGTCCTCGTTTTGCAAGATTGTCCATGATTAGCAGTTCGTAAGTGCCGGCGATCTCGTCTTCGAACTCCGCCACAAATACGCGATAGCTAGGGTACTTGCGGAAAGTCGCCAACTGCGACCGAGCCTCTTCCAGAGAGAAGGATTCCTGAGCCCCAATCTCGCCTTCACGATAAAGTTCCAATACTCTTGCCAAGTCTTCGCCGCGAATCTCACGAATCTTGATGGTACTCATGCGCCCAGGATACCGCAGCCATCCGCCTGACTTTCCAAAGTCCTACTCCTGACCGTCAAAGGCCTACAGGGAACGAGCAATTAACTCCAAGGGACCCCTGGAGAGGCGAAAGCTCAAAGAAAAGCGAGATTCGAGCGGCGTTCGCGACTAGTCGCCGCCTGATATGTGCGATCTGATTGCTTCGCGGGGGGTGCGAGATTTGCTGCCCTAAGCCGCAGGTGCGGCATCCCATTTGGGCTTGGTTTCTCTTCCCCATCTCTGGGGATCGGCGTCATGCATCTTCTTCATTTCTTCCGCTGTTTGCGGATGGTTCGCGTAAACGTGCTTCACCATGTTCTGCACCATTTCGTCCCACGATTCGGCGGAGAGCTTTGCATCGCAAGGGCCGCCGAGTTGTTTGCATGTCATTGTTTTCATGGTTGTTGGAAGGCCTCAGCGGTAAGAAGGTTGCAAACGCTCTTTTCTCGATTGTTGCTTCTTAGTCAGTCGTCTATTCATCTCATATGTGTTGGGGTCACATTTCTCGACGCGAGGTTGAACCGTGACACGTCTTACCCCTATCGAGAGAAATCAGGCGCCCTGGCACTTACGATGGTTCTATAGCGTGATGCGAAAGATGTTTGGCAAAGATCTTACGCCGGCCAAGATGCAGATGCGTTTGCCGGGCCTCATGTGGGGCAGCATCGCCATGGAGGCAGGCCTTTCACGCAAGCGCCGCATTTCATTCCGCTATTCGCAACTTGCCAAAGTCCGAACTGCGTCGTTGATCGGATGTCCGTTTTGAGTTGATATCAATTCTGCCGTAGGCAGAAAAGCTGGTCTTAGCGACGAAAAGTTACTGGCGCTGCGTGGCAACGATCTCCGAATTTTCAACGACATCGAGCGACTTGTTATCGAGCTCGCAGATGCCATGGCAGCAACGCCTTCCAACATCTCCGATGAGCTGTACTCGCGTTTGCGCGCCCAATTTTCCGACGAGCAATTAATGGCATTGTCCGCACAGATCGCATTCGAAAACTTTCGTGCACGACTGAACCGTGTGTTTGACGTAGGCAGTGACGAGCTGTACAAGCCGGCTTCGCAATCTCCGGCGCAAGCCCATGTCTAGCTCGCGCGCATATCAGGAGTGGGCCGCAAGATCTCGCACTGGATTTCACTCCTTACGAAAAGCTGGCTGCCACGACGACCTAAGGTCTGCGACGTAAGCCTCGACTACTGCGGCCGTCGGAATCTTAAGTTGGCGAATGAAGAAGCCAGAGCGGTATTCCGCTTGCCTTGCTCTTTAGAAAACGCAGGGCTGCCATTCGGAGGTTGGACGGATCGCAAAGGGGGGTATATGCAGTCCGTCCAACCCCCCTTCCTAGCTGCACCCCGACGTGGACCCGCAGCTCATGCACTTATAGCAACTGCCGTTGCGCACCATGATCGATCCGCAAACGTGACAACTAGGTGCATCGCCGAGGTCGATCATTTCGGCGAGCGCGTCGGCTGCGTGAACGCGGCGGGTCGTCGATTCTTGACCGTTGGTTGTCGGCACGCCTGTGGTGCGTCTTGCCTCGTCTGTCGTCGGCGGCACCTCTTCTACTGAGGGCTGCGAGCTCGCGACCGACAGCCGTGGTCTGAGATTCTCAAACAGCAATTGCTGCTGTCCGGTCAGGAAGCGCAGCTGCAGCCAGCGGAAGATGTAGTCCATAATCGACTTGGCGAAGCCGATGTCGGGATTGTTGGTCCAGCCGCTCGGCTCGAAACGCGTGTGCGCGAATTTCTCGCACAGCATCTTCAATGGCACGCCGTGTTGCAGCGCGAGCGATGTGGCGCAGGAGAAGCTGTCCATCAGGCCGCTGACGGTCGAGCCTTCCTTCGCCATGGTGATAAAGATTTCGCCGGGGCTGCCGTTTGGATACAGGCCGACTGTGATGTACCCCTCGTGTCCGCCGATGTTGAATTTGTGGGTGATGGACATCCGTTCTTCGGGTAGCTTGTGGCGGACAGCCTTCGGCGGAGCGTTCAGATCTTGTTCTTCAATCGCCGGCAAGGGCCCCCGCTCGGCGCGAGTATTCGCCGCTTCTGCGGTTTTGGTCCCTGCAGCCGATAGCGGCTGCGACTTCTTGCATCCGTCGCGATAGATCGCCACTGCCTTCAGGCCGAGTTTCCAGGCCTGGAGGTAGGCTTCCGAGATATCTTCGACCGTGGCCGCTTCGGGGAGGTTTACGGTCTTCGAAATGGCACCGGAGATGAATGGCTGAGCGGCGGCCATCATCTTGAGGTGTCCCATGTAAGCGATGCTGCGCGTGCCCTTGGCTGGCTTGAAGGAGCAATCGAAGACGGCGAGGTGATCGTCCTTGATGTGTGGCGCCCCTTCGATGGTGCCGGTGGCATCGATGTAGCTGACGATGGCGTCGGCCTGCTCATGGTTGTAGCCGAGCTTGAACAGGGCCGTCGGAACGGTGTTGTTTACGATCTTGATCATCCCGCCGCCAACCAGCTTCTTGTACTTCACGAGCGCGAGATCGGGCTCGATGCCGGTGGTGTCGCAATCCATGAAGAAGCCGATCGTACCGGTGGGCGCGAGAACGGTGACCTGAGAGTTGCGGTAACCAAACTTCTCGCCGTGAGCCAGAGCTTCGTCCCAGCAAGCTTTGGATCCCTCGTAGAGCGCAGCGGGAACGTTGGTCTTGTTGATGTTATTCACCGAAGCCCGGTGCATGCGGATTACGTCGAGGAACGGCTCGCGATTGATGTAGAAGCCGGGGCAAGCGCCGCCAGGCATGACGGGAGAGGCGCCCGTCGCTCCAACCGCATTTCCAAGATTCGTGTCCCCCAGGCCCTTTTTCGTGGGTTCGGTTGCGGGAACCAGCGGAGGGCAAGTATCGGCGATCCGGCTCGATTGCAGGTATGCCTGACCGCACATAATCGCAGTGACACAGGCGGCATAGTCGCGACCAGCATCGGAGTCGTAAGGCAGGCCGCAAGCCATGAGCAGCGCGCCGAGGTTCGCGTAGCCAAGCCCGAGCGGACGATAATCATGCGAGTTCTTCATGATCATCTCGGTCGGATAGCCGGCATTGTCAACGATGATCTCCTGTGCGGTGATCAAGATATCGACTGCATGGCGATAGGCTTCCACGTCGAACGTCCCGTTGGGCGCGAACTTCAGGAGGTTCAAGCTGGCCAGGTTGCAGGCGGAGTCGTCGAGGAACATGTACTCCGAGCACGGATTCGAAGCATTGATGCGCGCCGTGTTCTTCGAAGTGTGCCAACGGTTGACTGTCGTGTCGTACTGCATGCCAGGATCGCCGCAGCGCCAGGTAGCGTCTGAAATCTTGAAGAGGAGGTCCTTGGCTTTGAAGGTCTGAACCGGGCGGCCGTCTTTGACCGCGCGAGTGGAGAAGTCGGTGTCGCGCAGAACGGCGTACATGAAATCGTCGGTCACGCGCACGGAGTTGTTGGCGTTCTGGAAGAAGACGGAGCTGTAAGCTTCGGCGTCGGGCGAGGAGCCGTCATAACCCAACGAAACCAGCGCGTGCGCCTTAGCTTCCTCCTTCGACTTGCACTCGATGAAGTCGACGATGTCGGGATGCTCAATGTTGAGGATCACCATCTTGGCCGCACGACGGGTCTTGCCACCGGACTTAATTACCCCGGCGAACGCGTCAAATCCACGCATGAAGCTGAGTGGGCCGCTGGCAGTGCCACCGCCGCTGAGCGTCTCATTCGACGAACGCAGCGGAGAAAGATTCGTGCCCGTCCCCGATCCCCACTTAAAGAGCATGCCTTCGGTCTTGGCCAAGGTGAGGATGGAGTCGAGCGAATCGTGCACGGAGTTGATGAAACAAGCAGAGCACTGCGGTTTTTTGTAGCCGGTGATACCAAATTCGACGCGGCCGAGAGTGGCGTTCCAGTGCCAGTTCTGGCCATCAGAGTTGGGCTCGATGCGGTCGCATCCAACGTTGAACCAGACCGGGGAGTTGAAGGCCGCGTACTGGCGAATAAGAAGATGTACGAGCTCGTCGTGGAATGTGGCGCCGTCTTCAGAAGTCCGGAAGTAGCCCTGGGCGAGTCCCCAGTCGCGAATGGTTTCGGCGACGCGGCCAACCAGCTGGCGGACACCGGTCTCACGCTCGGGCGTGCCGAGCTGGCCGTGAAGGTACTTGCTGGCAACGATGTTCGTCGCGGTCATCGACCAGTCTTTGGGAACCTCGACTTCTTTCTGTTCGAAGATGATGTTGCCCTTTGAGTCGACGATCGTGGCTGTGCGCTTTTCCCATTCGACTTCGTCATAGGGAGAAATGCCCGCCTTGGTAAAAAGTCGGCGGAAGCTAAGCCCGTAAGTTTTGCTGGGTTTTGACGATGAAGCGACGGTTGTGGCGGCTGCAATCTGGGTTTGAACTTCGGCCATTTCTGTCTCTCCTGGAGCTGGTGTAACTGCGACTGACGGATCTGGCGTCCGTCTTAGTTGGGTCCCGGACGGGACTCAGGACTCTTAGCGCTCCAACGCGGCTAAGTCACTGATACATCTAAAGTTGTAGGACGGCCAAGAATCACCTCCGACCCAGGCGCCGTCCCACCTCTTCGTCACAATTACGCCGTTTCGCTACCTGTTTGAACCTGGCTGACGGGACTGAATCGGCGAAATTCTGGTGCCTCTGGGATGACAACAGTACTGCTGTATGTTGTGCGTGTCAACAACTAATCACAATATATTGTATCGCCTTGAATCTACTGTATGAACGCCAGGTTAAATCCTGTTTTTCCACACACTTGGCGAAACTCAACCCCGCTTCGGGTGCCTAGACAGCAAGATTCAACGGCTGCCCAGCTGGTTGTACGCGGTCCAGAGAGCGGCCGGGGATGCTATCGCAACCTTCCATTGCGATGTAGACGTCTTCGAAGATCTCGCGCCGAGAGATGCGGAGGCCGTCGCGAGACTCAATCAGGTAATCGCCAGGCCTGCCGAAATGCTCGCGCCCGTTGATGTCGGTGAATGTGAATGGCTGAGTCAACTGCTTCGCACGAACCACGAAGCGCGTGCGGTAGGTCTTCCAATCGTCCGGCATACTGCTACTCCCCAAAAGTTGTTAGTCGTTGGTCGCTGGTCGTTTCGCGCCGAGACATTGGTCGTCGATCCCCTTTCGTCGGCGGTGCGACACGTCTCACATTTCGGGAACCGACGCAGCACATCCTGGAACGCACGACTTTGTTTCCGAGAGATCCGCACCGGCAGGTTCTCGTGGGAATCCGCCGGCCAGAAACTATGATGAAGTGATTGTGAATCTACGCGCCGAAGAGGACGGGGTCAATTCTCAAAGAGCAGTGCAAAGCAATTTTCTTGTGCGAAACACGGATCAGACTGCTGATTGAGCGCACAATCCGAAATGCCGCGACGGGAGCGGGTTTTGAGCGCCTTTCGAGTGGCAGGGCGGACGATGGCCGGACACCCAGCGATGACCGGGACGCATTATCCACATGTCAAGCACAGGAAATGCAGAGAGAACTTCGCCCAAGTTGACCGCAAATGCGAGATCCGCTCCGGGGCCCTCAGGTCCACCCAATCGGCAGTACTGCCAGAGAGGGGAAGCAGACGAATACTTTCGGGGGGCAAGAGGAGCGTCGCTTCCGGAGCGGCGCCCAGGTGGACGCCAATACGAGACGACTATGTGAGCTCCAAAATCTCTTTTGCGGCGCGGCGGCCACTGGCAATGGCGCCATGGACGGTGCCGTTGTGGCCCGTTGTGTCAGTGTGCTCGCCTGCAAAAAACAATGTGTTTCTGACCGGGGAGGCGAGTGTTGCCTGGCAACCTTCGCCTCCTGCTTTCACGTAGCTGTAGGCGCCACAGGAGAACGGGTCGGTGTCCCAGTTGTGGAGGTAGGCAGCGTTCAGCTGCGAATTGAGGCTCGCTTTTTCCAGACCGAGTAGATTGCCGAGAGATTCGAGCGCTTTATCGATGATGCGCCCCTCGGTCATGCCCGCCATGCGTTCCGCGCATTTCGCAGGAGACCATCCGGTGATGATCGGCAAGCGCTGGGGCATCTGCGTCCACCAGGTAGGGAAGTAGTCGTCGTTAGAAAACAGGAAGCTCAGATTGGTCAAATCGGCAAAGGCTGCATGTTCAGTGTCGGACCAGGATGTTGGATCCACGCGGCTCGCATGTTCCCAGGGAGCTTCGCGAAAACATAAGGTCACGCGGATGACCTTGCCCATCACCAGGTGATCGAGAGCTTGTTGTTTGTCGTTGGGCAGTTCAGGATCAAATCGCATGAATTCGCGCGATTGAAGAACTCCGAGCGGCAGAGTTATCAACACCCGGGGCGACTCAATGATTCGAGAGCCGCGTGGCGTTTGGGCTTCGATACGGACTTCACCCTCACGCCATTGGAGTTCGCGGACAATGGTGCTCAATTGAAGTGGCGCAGAGGCGCCGACCGTGCTTCCCCCAGTCTCCGCGAGCTCTTGGGCGAATAAATCAACAAGCCGCTGGTATCCTCCGACGATGCGAAAAGCGCGGTCGCCGGCGATCTGCTCCTCTGCCTGGCGATTGTGAACGAGCCAGTGCACACTCAGTTCTTGAGGTTTGGCTGCGTTGAATCCGGTTACGTAGCGTGTTGCCCAGTCTTTGGCTTCGGAGTGGTGGTCGTCCGGGAACCGGCGCGCTAGGAAATCGAGGAACGATTCGTCGGGGTGTTTGTCGTCCATTTCGGAAAGAATTTTGTCGGCTTGCGAGAAGAAGTCACATTTCTCGAGCTTCTGATCAATAGAGCACCAAAGACCGCCCTCAACCTCGGTGACCTTGAGATTGTGCTGCTGGACGGGTAACCAGATTTCCGGGGCCAGGCCATGGACGAATTCGGCGCCGAGCTCAATGGGGTGTGGCAGCGTGGGATCTTGCTGCGTGCAGATGCGTCCGCCAATTCGGTCGCGGGCTTCGAGGATTTCAATATTCATTCCCGCGCGTGTGAGATCGATCGCGGCTGCGAGGCCGGAGACACCCGCGCCGATGACAACGATGTCAGGAGTCATTGTGCCGATTTAGATGCGGGGTTTTGCGCCTCGGGAGTAACGACCTCAGAGGCCGATGCCGGATCGAAATCAGAATTCTTTCGACATGAACGCGATTTTCCCTCTACACAGGTATGATGCCGCGGAACTCCCGTACCTCCGTGCTCGCCAGCACGGAAGCGCAGGCGATTCGAAGTTCGCTCCTGCCCAGAGGAAACGCCAAGTCTGAAAGGAGGGACGTTTGACTCAGACCCTTCCGTGCCTTGCTTCTTCTGCCTCGAACCACGTCGGTACAACTTAGAGTCAAGCGGCTGCACAGAGTCACGGAACGCGAGTCGCGGCTCTTCACAGAAGGGCTCGCAATCCTGTGGGTGGAACTCAGGAGAATTCAGAACGCCATCCCTTGCCCCTGCGCGCACCACCCCCATCCCGGCTTAAAAGCGGAACTTTCTACTTTGCGTTGACCTCACAAAGAAAAGCGCGGGCGAGGACGCCCGCGCCCACCAACAAGGCGAAATCGACTATGAGGTTGCTTCACTTTCCTGATTTGAACGCCTCGTAACGGCGATTGACTTCGTCCCAATTCACGACGTTCCACCACGCCGCTAAGTACTCGGGACGCCGATTGTTGTACTTCAAGTAGTAAGCGTGCTCCCAAACGTCGTTGCCGAAGATTGGGTATAAGCCCTGGGAGATGGGATTGTCTTGATTCGGCGTGCTAAGGATCTGGACTTCGCCGCCCTTCTTACCTGCGAGCCAAACCCACCCGCTCCCGAATTGCTTTGTGCCGGCATCGTTGAAGTTGGTTTTGAAGTCGTTGAAGCTGCCGAAAGTCTTGCTGATTACCTCGGCGATGGCTCCGCTCGGGTCGCCGCCACCCTGGGGCTTCATAATCTTCCAGAACATGGTGTGGTTCACGTGGCCGCCGCCGTTGTTGCGAACGACGGTGCGGACGTCTTCAGGAACGCCGTTGAGGTCGCGAATCAGCTCTTCTGCGCTTTTCGACTGCAGGTTAGGATGCTTCTCCAGAGCAGCATTCAGGTTCTTCACGTAAGCGCCATGATGCATATCGTGGTGCAGCTTCATTGTCTGCGCGTCGATCACGGGCTCGAGTGCCGAATAGTCATACGGCAATGGGGGTAGTTCGTGCGCCATTGGAAATCTTCCTCCGTAGTTGCTAGTTGCTAGTTCCTAGATGCTAGTTGCCAGGTTCCAGATACAAGGGCAGTTGCGTCCCGCGTACTGAAAGGGACGAACGGAATGAGAGCTTCTTTGCAAGCTTGCGAGCCTGCGCGATCTTTGCCGTCGAAAGAAGCGCACAGGAAAGCGCAAGGACGCAAAGGAACCGGAGTAGCGTCCCCAAAGAAGCTAATGCTATTTTACTTCTCTTTTCGGAGGAATGCGCCGGTGGTGGCGTCGACGTCGGCAACCAGCGCGGCTTGGTTGCGGCTGGTTCCGTAAATCACGTGCCAAACCAGGTTTCCACCGCTCTTGTTCCAATCGAGCTGATAGGTCACCGGCGTGTCGGGTTTTTCTTTCAGAATCTTGTCTCCGCCATGGTCCTGGGCCACGGAGAAGGCCTTATCGGAATCGACTTTCAAGAACTGTACGTCGAAGTCATTGCCGGGAGTGAAGGAATCCTGAGTTCCTGGATTCACGCCGCGCGAGGGCGTATCGGGCGCGTCAATCCCAGACCAAGTGTACGGCTTCGATGCGTGCATGTTGGCGGAAGTGAATGCTGCGGTCCACAGCACCGCTTTGCCGTCGCGGCCCTTCTGGTCGCCGACCACGCCAGACTGCAATTGATACGGGCGAATGTCCGGCGCCCATCCGCGCGCGGCGACGAACATGTGTTGGAAGGCGCTCCGGCCGGTTTGCGGATCGGGAGGCTGAGCTTTGGGTGCGGGTTGAGGCGCTTCCGAGGTGCATCCCGAAATCATCGCTAGAGAAAGCAGAACTATTGCGAGCCGTTTCATTAGGCTCCTTCCCATTGGGTATGCAAACTTTCCACATTCTACTAAACAGCGATGATGCTGCTCAAAGCTGAATCTCGCGGTCGTCGGAAAGCCCGCCGTGATCAGTTTTGCTCGGTAGCTGCGGCTGGCGCTCCTGCCCTGCGCGCTTCCTCCTGCATATCGCCGAGCTTGGTTTTGGCATCCCCGAGCTCCTTTTGCTTGTCGGCGATCTTCTGCTTGTAGTCGGTGTCGTCTTTAGAGAAGCCTTTGGGATGTTGCGCCATGTTCGCGGGATTGGAATAGAATTCCGCCGATTTCACGGTGTACTCGCGTTGCAAGAGTTCCACTTCGTGGGCCAGGCCTGAGACTTTTTCGTTTTGCGCAGCGAGCTTTTCTTTCCAAGCATCGAGAGCCTTCTTGCGATCATCCTGAGACTGACCAGCCTTTAATTCCGGCTCTTTCTTTTCTGTGCTCTTATCAGGAGAGGAGCCGGACTGATCGGCAGCGGCAGCGGAGCTGGGACTCTGATCGCTCGATGGCTGCTGCGAGCTGGTTGTATTTCCGACAACGCTGATAGAGCTGTTGGCCGGAAGGTTGTCATTGTCGTAGACCTTTTTGTGGTCGGATGCGGGAGCATTCTTTGTCTTCTTGACGGCACGCGCATAGTCGCCGAGAGACTGCGATGCCGGGCTCTGCGCGAAGGCCACGCAGGCGGTGAAGAGAAGTACTGCCGTCCATGACAATCTGTGTACTCGGTTCATAGTAACTCCCATCTGTCCCTGAGGACGCGAAATCATGCACCAGCGGCGGCAGCCTTTTTGACTGCGGGTTCCGCCAGAAAACCTCCCACGACTTTCTCCAGCCGATCGCTTTCGGCGGCGATGTCGTTGGCAAAACGAGCCGCGTTTTGTTGCTCGTTGCCGATCCTGTTTGCACAATCGCGAATCACGGAAAGCGATGTGCGAAGCTGCAATGCCATCTCGACTGAAATCTCCGATTGCAGAAGCTTCTCGCGGTTGAGTTGCGAGAGGGCCGTTTCATCGGTCAGAACGCAGGCCACGCCCGAGGCCTCATCTATGGTGAGAGGGATGAGAGTCAGAGACAGGATGCGTTCCCCTCCGGAGGTAGTCTGATATCGGCTCTGGAGGGTTGTGCGCTCCCGGCCACGCAAGCAGGTCCTAACTTCGTGGGCGAGCGGCATAGGTTCCCCCGCTTCGGGAATGGCGATGGCATCGCGGAAAAGCTCTTCGGGACTCATGCCGAGCGGGGAGGCAAAGCTTAGCAGTCGGCGCGCCGCCGCATTTGCCTGCTTCACAAGTCCGTTCGGGCCTATGAATAAAACTCCACAGGGGAGATTTGCAATCACCGAGGCCGTGATCTGCTCCGAGGTCTTGGCACGACGCTTTTGTGCAGCGTGCTCGCTTTGCAGTTCGAACTTCTGCTGTTTCAGATTTTGAATTACTGCCGAATACGCATAGCTCGCGTCGTCGGCACCGAGAGGATCGGCTGTGGGTTCACTGTCCACCAGCTTGCGCCGCAGCGCACGAAGTCCCAGAACGCCGGTGGCGAAAGCACCCATCGATATGAGAAGACCGATTCCCATCCGGACCACTAGAGGATTGGCCAGAAATCTCATAATTTCCTCCAGTACCAGCGTATGAACTGCTGGCCGAAGAAAAATGCCAGCAAGCCCATGCTGCCGAGGAAGACGCCGAAAGGCATTTGGTGACGCCGCAAGGCAACGAGCGCAGATCCCCAGGCATTCTTTCGGGCGGCAGCGGCCGGTTCGTGGAATTTGCGCTTTCTACGCTGGGTCCGTTTCACCCAGACGGCGAGCACAGTCCACAAACCATACGCAGAGCCGGCAAGAGAAGCCGTCATCATGGTGAAAATCGTGAGCCGTAGGCCGAGGAATGCGCCCATCATCGCCATCAGCTTCACATCGCCGAAGCCCATGCCTTCTACGCCGCGCCAGCGGAAATAAGCGGCGCCGATACCGTAGAGAAATGAGGCGCCGACAAGCGCGCCCAGGGCCGCGTCCATAAAAGAAAGGAGACGCCAGGAAAGGTCCGAGCTCACCGGCAACTCGATAACTCCAGGCAGCAGCATGGAAAGCAAGTCATTGACTGGAACAACGAAGGAAAACATCAGCCCTAGTGCCAGACCGGGGAGGGTCATCTTGTCAGGCAAGAGGTGTGTTTCGGCGTCGGTGAAAATGAGGCCGAGGAGTAAAAATCCAAACACCGCGCACTTCAACGTCGCAAGGGTCAAGCCGAGGTGCCAATAGCAGCCGAGGAACAGCAGGGCATTAATTAGCTCAACGATCAGATATCGCGGAGTAATCTTTTGTTTGCAGTTGCGACAACGACCGCCCAGAATCAGCCAACTGAATACGGGGATGTTGTCGTAGAAGGCTATCGGTTTTTCGCAGTTCGGACAGGCCGAGCCAGGCCACACCACCGACAAACCACGCGGCAGGCGGTAGATGCACACGTTCAGAAAGCTGCCGAAGAGCAGCCCGAACAAGAAGAATCCTGTTGCGATGAACGGATCCAAAGTGTGTCTTTCACCTCAGTCGGGTAACACTCGCGATATCCCAGCTCAAGCCACTCGGACCTGAGTGGGCGACCTGCGAGCCCAATGCAAACCAATCCGGCCTGATTATAAGTTCTGGGAATACCTTGCAGGGGGGTACCAAAGTCACTGTACGAGAGGACAGTCGTTGCCTGCGGCCCTTGGAGAATCTCGGCGTCGGGACGGAATGCAACCAGCCGCCTGAGAGCTCGTGACGGGGTGGCCTTCCGGCCACCGCCGTTCTCAGAGCTTGCTCGATAGGCTTGGGCGTTCGCCAAGCCGAGTGGACAACTACGGAGCGTCGTTCGGTACGACTCGAATATGAGCCATCATTCCACCGTCCTCGTGTTCGAGGATATGGCAGTGATAGGCGAAGTCTCCGATCTGGGAAAATGGGATTCGGACGACCACGGGTGCAACCGCGCATCCTCCGCTGCGCCAGTTCGTGACTGAACCGTCGCACGTTGGCCCGCCATTGTAAATCGGAAGATTGTCCACCAGTGCTCCCGCCTCGTTGCTGTCCAGCGGAGAGGGCAGAACGACCCGGAACTTCGTCTGATGCATGTGGAAGTTGTGGTCTTCACTCGCCACGTTGATGAGTTCCCAGGTCTCCTCTACCGGGTTATTGCCGGGCGCGGGCGGCAGACACACGGTAACCACGGAATGGTCAAAAGGCACGATGTCCTGGAATGTACCAGGGACAAGGTTCCCGTTTTGATCAAGCTCTTCATAACCCAGCCCAAAACCATCCGGATCGTCCGCCGGCACCCCGAAGAAGATCCGACGGCGGTGCCCTGTCGGAAGGGCCGGACAAGATGGTGTTAGTCCTGCCCATTTACCTGTTACTGCCGCGACATGATGCTGGATGCTTTGCTGCCTTGATGTGAGGAAAGCACCGCGACTTCATCGCCGATGTTGCGATCACTTATCCGAACTGGTGCAGACAGAATTCCTTTCTTGGTTGAGGAAGCCCCGACAGTCGAGAGGGTCTCGGCGATGCTCACTTTGTTGCCTTTCCCGCGACTGAAGAGCACCGTAGCCAGCTTGGATGCCGGCCAGTGATCGGCATCTTCGCCTGTGACGACCATTTGGCTCACCAGGGTCGCGCTAGTGGTCTTCTCTGCCTGACGAGAGGACACCCAAATCTCGACTCGCGAGCTGGGATACATTTTGATGGACGTAGCGCAAACGGCGCCGGGGTTCGAGGGATCTCCGCAGTTAACCGGCTTGATTTTGTTCTTCAGTCGCGCCGCCATCGTGCTGGCCGGCGCATTTCCGTCGAAGCTTACGCCATCGATTGCGAGCACTTGGACTGGCATTGCTTTCCCGCTTCCATTGTCGATCAACTGCAGGTCGTATGCTCTGCTACCCGAAGTGTTGGTGATTCTCCATGCTTCACCATTGCCGTGTGTCACTGGAATGGTTGGAAACACTTGGCCGTTAATTGTGAAGATCCATTTGCCGCCTGCGTAGTCAACCGTATTGCCATCATCGGTTGTATAGGTTTGTCCCGGGCAAAATCCGTTGCGATTTGTGAATGATGGATCGTGCTCGCAGAAATCAGGGTCCTCCTGGTCGAGAACGGTATTGTCGGCCAGCACCTGCATATCTTTGAGAATGAAGTGGCGGATGCGTGAGCCTGGAGGAACCCCACCTTTGCCGTGATACAAGAGGTAGTCGCTGGGATGCCAACGGTGATGATTCCCGCGAGCCCTTCGGAAACTTGATTCAGTGCCAATCCATGCGCATGCGGGTGGAACCAAAACAGGCCTGACGGGTGATCCTTGGGAATGTAAATGTCGTAGTTGATGGGTTGATCCGTGTAGTCGAGACCGGGATCCTGCATCGAAGGCAACTTCCCCTGGGGATATCCAAGTACGTATATGAAGTCACCATAAGTAGGATCGTCCGGCGTCGCGCGACGTGGCTCGACGATCAATCCGTGGGTGTGCAGGTTCGTGGGATTTGCGGCGAGCATTGCGCCCATGGGATCGTTAAATACGTGCTCCGCATCCGGTGGAGCAGGTGGCAGTTGGTTCACGAACCGAATCCGGAGATGGTCCCCAGCCTGCAATGCCAATCGCACTCCACCATAAGGATTGGCCGTGCGACCGTCAGCGGGACAGGAATCGCCAATCGCGTCCTTTCGCAAACAGATCTCATACACCCACGCCGTCGGCGAAAAGCCGCCAAGACTGATGTCTTTGGGCTTCGCGATCATCAGTATGTTTAGCTCACCCTTGGAACTGACAAAGACAGCCGGGTCGTTCAGAGTATTCATTCCACCAATGCTCGCTAGCACAGACGGAGTCTGTTTGAATGCGTGAGTTCTGCGCTCGGCAGCGGAGCAGAGAGGCACGGAAAGGATTAGGGCTGAGCACAAGACCGCAACTGGCCCATGCAGGAGCTTCATCGATTCACCTGGGATTGTTGGTTTTCGCGCCGGAAGGCTTGGCACGGGGGGGAGATTTTTTCGAGCACTTGAAGCGCCAAAGTTTCTCCGTCGCTGCGGAAATTAAGAAGGCGCCTTGAGGCCGTATTTCCAGTGCAACCGCCGTTTCATCGCGGCTTCACTCCGGTAACGCAGGTTGCGCGTATGCAACGGCTTTCACATCGCGGTGACAACTGTCTTCCATCGCAACCCAGGTTGCAATTCGCGACACATTATTTTTGAACAATTTGTTTGTAGGCTAGGCCGCCTGGGTGGAGGCCATGGCGGGTGATTCCGGCAAGAACACCATGAACACCGTTCCGCTCGCGCCGGCAGCGGTACGGCTGGCGACGCGCATCCAGCCAGAATGTTTTTGCACGATGCCGTAGGCTAACCATAGACCCAGGCCCGTGCCAGTTTCTTTTTTGGTTGTGAAGAACGGCTCGAAGATGTGCGGCAGCGCGAGGTCTGGGATACCACCGCCGGTATCGGCGACCGTGACTCGCACGCCTTCGCGCCGGTCTCCGGCCCATTCGTGCGTGTGGACGACGCGGATGCGAAGCCGACCACCGCCATCTTTCATCGCTTCCATGGCGTTCAAAATGAGGTTAGAAAAAAGCTGACGCAGTTCGCCTGGGAATCCCAAAATTCCGAGCTCGTCCTGCGTGTGCTTCTCGATCGTGATCTGGTTCTGCTGCAGCTTTCGCATATAGAGTTGCAGCACTTCGTCGATCAACTTTCCCGGGTTGAGTTGCTCGGGCGCCGTGGTCTCGCGAACGAAGCCGAGCGCCTGCTGGGCGATGGAGTCGAGGCGACCGATCTCCTGTTCGGCAAGCCGCAAGTATTCGTCTCGGCCGGCAGCATCTCGACGCGCAAGGTAGACAAGGTTGGTCAGGGCCTCCAGCGGATTTCTGATCTCGTGAGCGATCGCAGCCGTAAGCCTGCCCGCGGTTGCCAGTCGCTCGTTGCGGCGCAGTGCTTCTTCTGTCCGCTTCTGCTGAGTGATATCGCGGGAAATGGCTGATGCCCCTACGAGCTGACCTTTTTCATTTCGAATGGGAGACACGGAGAGCAAAACGCGCAAACGCGAGCCGTTCTTGTGAATGCGCTCGGTCTCGTAACTCCCGACGCGCTCTTCACGATTCAGGCGTTCCAGATTGTGCTCCAGTTCGCCCATGTGCTCGACCGGAACCAAGACTGCCAGGGGCCTGCCAAGAATCTCCTTGGCGGTGTAGCCGTATAACATCTCCGCGCCCAGGTTCCAACTGGTGACGACGCCGTCTACGGTGACGCTGAGGATGGCGTCTTCCGAAGAAGTAACAATCGCCGCCAGCTGCTGGCGAATTTCGTCGGCTTGCGTTTCCGCGCGAGAGCGCTGCCGCGCCAGTCCGGCTACCATAACCGCGATCAACATGAATACGCCGAGGCGCTGTAACTCGAGTTCAGTAATCGGAGTGGAAAGCGTTGGGCGGAAGATAGCGTAATCAAGAAGAAGTGCAGAGCTGAGCGTACAGACCACGGCCGGCCCAAAGCCATAAAATCGCGCGATAAATACTACTGCCAAAATGAAGATGACGAAGGGATCTTGATGCATCACGGGCCACAGTCGCCAGATGCACCAGGAAAGCGCGGTGGCCGCGATCGCCGAGGCATACCAAGCCACACGATCGGACCAGCGCGGTTCAAATTTATAAAACGAAATATGACCCTTGATCATCCGCAGACAACCGAGGCTACTAATTTAGAAGAAGTGGCGGGACCTGTCGTTTGTGCTTACAAACTCTAGCACGAATCTTGCGAGATGCTACACACTTGAGAACAAAAAAGCGCGGCTTATGCCGCGCTTGTGTTACTGCAAGTACTCTCACTGCTGTTCTTGTTGCGGTTGATCGGTTGCTTCCAATTTCTGACCGGATCGCGCCGGCTTAGTCGTGGGTACTATAGTAACCGGCTGCTGCAGTGCGAAGGTCAGGATCCGTTCGGAAGAGAGCTTGATGTCGGGTTTCTTGCTGGCCGCCTGAACCCCGCCACCCGCGCCCGCACCGGCAACGCTGCCAATGGCGGCGCCTTTGCCGCCGCCAAAGATTCCGCCAAGAATTGCGCCCGCCACTGCTCCACCGCCAACTTTGGCAGCGGTATTCTTGCCGCGCGATCCGGTTTCCTGCTTGAAGTGGTCGGTCTCGACGTTATACCAGCGGTCCCCAACTTTGATTCTGTCCAGCTGCAACTCGAGTAGCGCCTTACCGGCAAACTTGCCAGACGCTTGCGCGGCCACGATATGTCCTTCGACATCATAGTGCGCCGGTACGACAACCTCACCTTCCACTGCGATCGGAGAATCCAGCGTGGCGTGGAATGTGTCGCCGGTCTGGGCGGTGGCGCTGTCGATCGCATCCACCAGGCGGACAGGAAGTGACGTTCCCGACGGCACGGTAACCTTTGCCGGAGCCGGAGGCGGTGGTGGCGCCGTGTTCTGAGCCACCGGGGCGGATGCCGCTAGCGGAGCCGCGGCCGCTGAATTCGCTTGCGGAGCGGACTCGGAGGCGGGTGCTTCTTGAGCGTTCGAGCTGTGATGCTTCTTGGAGGCTGAGGGCGACGGTTTCACTGTCGTCCTCGGCGCAGGCGAAGAGTTGTCGTTTGGCATCGCCTGCGGTGGGGCCGCATCCTGTTGCGGAGAAGATGAGGCTGCCAAGGACGCAACCTGCAGATTGTTGATGACCTGCTTCACACCCGGCACTGAGGCCGCATACTTTGCTGCGGCTTCCCGCTGGGCGTCGTTGTCCACCGTGCCGGACAGAGTCACTGTTCCCTTATCACTCTGAACGTTGAGCTGCTTGTTCTGCAAACCGGAATCTGTGCCAAGCTTGGTTTGAATGTCGGTCGCGACTTGCGCGTCATTCGGCGCCTTGGTGCAGGCAACGGCCAGCGCCAGGGCGAGGGCAAGCGGAAGGATGCGGAAAAACTGAGAAAATCTCATGACCTAACTCCTGAAGATTCAGCGGGTGCTTGTAACAAGTTTAGATGCAGAATGGCTGCTATTTCGAACAAAATTTGGGCCCTTGGCAGTGTACTTTCTTTGTCAGTGGATGAACTTGTAGTCCAGGATCGAGGCGGCAAATTCATGTTCCGGACCATCTTCTCGCTGGTCCTTCATTCGGATAACGCGGCCTTGGCAAAGGACTTTGCTGTTCTTCTGTCCGGAGATCTCCTCTGGCATTTCAAAGACCATCTCGACCAGTGTGTTTTCGGGGAAGCGCTGGGCGCCTCTCAGCAACACGCCCGACTGGCTCAGGTTCTGAATAATCCCTTCGCTCCAGGTGCCCAGATTCTTGACCCGGTAACGTACCGGGGCATCGAGTCGAATTCTGCGCGCGCGGGGCACCCAGGTGGGTTTGCGCACATGCTGCCGACGCTTTGGAGATGCGGCTTCTCCCGCATCGGGCTTGACCCGCTCGGTACGGCGCATCGTGGCCCAGTCATACTTGTATTCGGCAGCACAAAGCAGGCAGACCTGGTAGAACTGCCCGTCCGCGGCTCGTCGTGGCCAGGAAAACTCGTGGGAGCAACGACCTAAGAGAATGACATCGAGCAACTTTTGTGGCATGGGAGCTTTGACCTACCGGCTCAACGCACCGGTACGATCATCATGCACCGGAAAGCATGTGCACGGTAGGTTACTTTGGTGTTAGCGAATTTGAACGACGTCGTTTCACCGGGAATGACAGAGTTGAAGCCTATGGCAATCGGTATCATTTCCCCAATGAAAGCCGTTACAGCCTATGTCATCGCAGGCGGAAAGAGCTCGCGCATGGGCCGGGACAAGGCATTTCTAGAGCTAGGGGGAAAGACCTTATTGGAGCGCGCCCTTGGGTTCGCCCGCGCGGTTGCCGCCGAAGTAAAGATCGTTGGCGACCCCGCAAAATTCGGCGAGTTCGGAGCCGTGGTGCAGGACCTATATCCTGAGCGCGGCCCGTTAGGCGGGATTCACGCTGCACTTGCAGAATCACAAACTGAACTGAACCTTATGGTTGGTGTAGATCTCCCCTTCCTGAAAATTGGCTTCTTGCAGCTACTGATCTCCGCCGCCAACGACAGTGGCGCTTTAGTAACAGTGCCCCGCATTGGGGGTTACTATGAGCCGCTAATAGCAGCGTATCGCAAGGGATTTTCCGCGTTAGCAGAAAGGGCTCTTGCATCGAATCGCAATAAAGTGGATGCGCTGTTCTCGCACATCCGCCTGCGGGTTGTGAACGAAGAAGAAATTGTGCGAAGCGGCTTCTCGCCGGCTATGTTCCGCAATGTCAACACGCCAGCCGATTGGAAGATGGCCAGAGACGAGTTCTCCCGCCGACAAGATGTATGATGAGCCCCAGACCCATGCCCCATGAATGATTCGCTAATCACCCCACCCCTGGCCGTGCCCACCGAGGCGGACCGAAGACCTTACATCGAGTTCGATGCCGTCTCTAAGGCTTTCGGAGAGAACCATGTGTTGCGTGACGTCACCTTCCAGGTGAACACTGGAGAAACCGTTTGCATTCTTGGGCGAAGTGGGGTTGGGAAGTCGGTTGCGCTGCAACACATCATGGGGTTTCTCAAGCCGGATTCCGGGCGCGTCATCGTGGCGCATGAGGACATTACGGACTATCCCGAAGCAGAACTGGAGCGAATCCGTAAGAAAGTCACAATGGTGTTTCAGAGTGGCGCGCTTTTTGATTCACTCACCGTCGGCGAGAATGTCGCGTTTCCGTTGCGCGAAAGAAATGACCTCAGCGAGGACCAGATCCTGCAAATCGTCTCCGGACTGCTTGAGATGGTGGGCGTGAAAGCCATGGCGGAACAATTTCCAGCCGAACTTTCGACCGGGATGAAACGCTCGGTGGCAATCGCGCGTGCCTTGGCGTTGCAGCCGGATTGCGTTTTGTACGACGAGCCCACCACTATGGTCGATCCGTTGATGGCGCAGTTGCTCGGCGATCTGATGAAGCGGTTGAAAATCCAACTCCATCTGACCAGCGTGGTGGTCACCCACGATATGCGCCTGGCCAAGAAACTTGCCGATCGCGTGGTGTTTCTCTATGAAGGTCGTGTCTTATTCTACGGGTCTTACGCCGAGATGGAGAAGTGCGATGAGTCGATCGTGCAAGAGTTCTTAACACTGGATGAACTTGACCTCGGTGCCTAGAGCCTCGGCGAGCGCGCTGAACCGAGACGGGGACGTGTTTAAGGACCGGGGCGGACTCGTCTCCCGCTGCCGTGCTCCACATGCGGACTACGGGACACCCGGCGAAACTGGATACCACTCTGCGTGACGAGTAAAGTACCCATATGAAGCGCCGAGGCATCGTCATTTCTAAATCTGGCGGGAAGCGCCAGTGAAGAGAGCTCACCGAGGACGTAAATCAAATTTCCGAACGCTGAGGCGCCAGAACTTCTCTCGTGAACTCGCGATTCTGTACGAAGACGAATCGGTTGTTGCCGTCAACAAGCCGCCCGGACTTCTGGCCGTACCCTCTCCAGGCTCGGATGCGCCCTCAGCGCGTTCTCTTCTGGCCGACCACTTAAGCAACCATCGAAAGTCCATCTTTACCGTTCATCGCATCGATCGCTTTGCCTCAGGAATTTTACTTTTTGCCAAGGCCAAGGCCGACAGAGAGACTCTCGTACGTCAGTTCCTCGCCCATACTCCGATCAGGCGCTACCTGGTCGTGGTGCGTGGACATCTTCGGACGAAGCAAGGAACTCTCGTCCATCACTTCCGCAAAGACGGAATGTATCAGACGTTGAGCTCAGCCAAGGATGCGAAATCTGCGCGTGCTGAACTCACCTACTCGGTTGAGGGAGACCTCCGGGGTGCGTCCTTAGTGAGAGTTACCCTGCACACCGGACTACAGAATCAGATTCGCGTACAGCTTGCGGCTTTCGGTCACCCGGTGGTCGGAGACCGCAAGTACTGCCCGGAGGAGGCGTCGGAAACTAGAATTGCTCGCGTTGCGCTGCATGCGGAGTATCTCGAGTTCTCTCATCCGCGAACGGGAGAGCGGGTGGTTGTTGAGTCTGAGCCTCCATCGGATTTCCGGACTCTCCTCCAATCACTCAGGCCGCATGGCGGTCACCATTGATCGTGAGGCAAGACGATGACGTGATCGTCCTTGGCGGCGGAGCCGCTGGCCTCATGTGCGCCATCGAAGCCGGCAAGCGTGGCCGACGCGTGGTCGTGCTTGAACGCGCTGCGTCCATTGGAAAGAAGGTACTCATATCCGGCGGGGGTCGTTGCAATTTCACCAACGTTCACTGCCATCCAGAGAACTTCATCTCGACTAATCCGCACTTCCCGAAATCAGCGTTGGCAGCTTTCACCCCGGCAGATTTCATTTCGTTAGTCGAAAAACATCGCATTGCCTATCACGAAAAGACACTCGGGCAACTTTTTTGCGATGGTCCGGCGCGGCAGATCGTGAGCATGCTTGAGGCGGAATGTCGAGCGGCGGGCGTCCGGATCCTCACCAACGTCATGGTAACCAGCGTCGAACACCAAGACGGGTTCATAGTCCGCGCAGCGCAGGGCGAGTTTCATGGGGCAGCGCTGGTGGTTGCGAGCGGCGGCCTTTCCATACCGAAGATGGGTTCGACTTCGTTTGGTTATGATCTCGCACGCCAATTCGGGCTAAGAGTAGTAGCGCCAAGTCCGGCGCTGGTTCCTCTTGTATTCAACGCGAAAGACCGGCACGACTACAGCGACTTGAGCGGAGTCTCTACTGAAGTTGTTACCTCGATCGATAACCAGCGATTCCGCGAGAAGATGCTGTTTACTCACCGAGGTCTTAGCGGCCCGGCTATTTTGCAGATTTCTTCCTATTGGAAACCAGGCGCTCCGGTGAACATCGACCTGGCGCCGGGACGCGATCTTACAGAACCAATCCGCAAAGGGTCGCGACGGGATCTTTCTGCACTCAAAGCCGCCTTTCGCTCAACGCTGCCCCAGCGCGTGGCCGACCGCTGGGTTGACCTGAATGCTCCGTCCGCATGGACCAATCATGCCATTTCCGAACTCGAACGCCAGGCGCACAACTGGGCGATCACACCGGAGGGTACCGAGGGTTACGAGAAAGCCGAGGTAACCATGGGCGGCGTTGACAGCAATGAACTTTCCTCGAAAACCATGGAAACCCGCAAAGTTCCAAAATTGTTTTTCATCGGTGAAGTCGTGGACGTGACGGGCCATCTCGGCGGGTTCAACTTCCAGTGGGCCTGGGCCTCGGGATTCTGTGCCGGGCAGGTGGTCTGATAGGGGAGGGCGAGAACCGTGCCTTTCAGGTCGAACGCTGGCTCATCGCCGGTGGCTGAGAGGGTTATGTCGCGAACTCGCGTACGTAGCCCTTCCAATAGCCTTCTACCTCGCGCATGAGCTTTTCATAATCCGGATCGCCGCGCAGCCTATTCCAATTCTTGTCCTGTTGGAACCAGGGATAGTTGTGATTCCCGAGTTGAACCGCGCGCCGCAGAAAAGCTAAGGCATTGGATTTGTCGCCGAGCAGCGCGTAAACTCCGCCCACCCACTCGGCAAGGTCTCCATCCACAATGCCTTCGGGGCGGTATCGGAGAACTTGAGGGTCGATTTGATCGCGCTCCCCTCGCATAGCATGTAGGTAAGCAGAAAAGATCAAAGGCGAATCATCGCCATTGCCGCCCCGGAGCTCCAGCGACTTACTGATCCAGTGTTCCGCCTCATCGTATTTGCCTTCGTAGTAGAGGAAATAACCCAGGAAGCCCATGAGTTTGAATTGCTGTGGAGTCCGTTGCAGGGCTGCCCGAGTCTGCTCCGCCGCCTCGTGCGCTTTGCCTTGGTAAAGCAGCATTCGTCCGTGCATCCAGTAGATTCGAGGCGGCGAGGGGTTTAGGTCACGAGAATGGCGAATCGCCTGTTCAGCCAGATCCGCCAATCCAGCGTAGTGGTAGCCATAGCCCAAGTAATCCCAGACCTGCACGTCATTCGGCGCTAAAGAGGCGGCCTGCCTCAACGTGCGGATCGCTTCCGCATTCTTTCCTTGCTCCACCAGTACACCACCCAGCACAGTTTTGGCTGCTTCTGAATTGGGCTCCAGTGCCAGTGCCTTCCGTGCCGCCTGTTCAGCATCGGAAAGCACACGCCCTGCGTTGTCGGCAAAGTTGGCTGCCTGCCAGGCGAAAAGCTGCGCGAGAATGACGTAGGCGTCGGCAAACGATGGATCGAGAGCGATGGCTTTTTGGGCTAGGCGTTCACCTTCTCGCAGGGACTCGACTCGTGAGGTGCTGGAGTATTCATTGAAATAAGCGCGTGCCTGCACCAAATAGTTGTACGCCTCGGGAGAGTGTGTGCTGGGAGTGTTCATGCGCTCTTGCTCCGCCCCTGAAAGCTGAACACTCAATCCCTGCACCACCTGCTGTGCCACATCGTCCTGGAATTTCAGCATGTCCGCGCCACGCAGGTCATAACGCTGTCCCCAGCGCGTCGCGCCATGATCGATGAGTTGGACCGAAACCCGCAGTACGCCCCCTATGTTCTGATAATTTCCGGCGAGCACCGAGTCAACATTCAACTCGCGCGCAGCATCTCCGGGATCGAAGCTTCCCTTGGCATATTTCAGCACCGAGTTGGTCGGACGTACTGCCAGGTTCTGCAATGCTGCCAGCCGGCTGATGATGGCGTCCGCCATGCCGATGCCCCAGGTTTCATCCGGCGTCGGTGACAGATTCTGGAATGGTAGAACCGCGATGCTGCGCAAAGAAGAAGTGGAAAGGGCGGAGGCTGGGGGAGGGGTACTTGCCGCCGGACGGCTATGCAACCAATAGATTCCCACCGCTACGATCGCCGCTAAGGCTAGGGCCAAGGCTGCGGACAGTGACGTGAACCGGGATTTCGAGGGCGGCGCTGCAACCGGGGATGCGGAACTGCTGTCGCGCCGAAGACGCTTAAGGTCGGTTTCAAGGTCGGCGGCGTGCTGGTAGCGGAGACTGGGATCCTTCTCCAAAGCCTTGTTTACGATACGTTCCAGCTCAGGCGGCAGATCGGGATTCAAGCGCACCGGAGAAGCGGGCGCGGCGTGCAGAATGCGATCGAAGATGGCGGCGGAAGTGTCTCCCGAAAAAGGCGGACGGCCGGCGCACATTTCGTACAACAGGGCGCCAAAGGAAAACAGATCGGTTCGTTCGTCAAGCGGTTTTCCCAGCGCTTGTTCAGGTGACATGTAGGCGATCGTACCCACGGCGTGTCCCGGGCTGGTAAGGTGTTCGGCCGGCATGCTCGCTGTGACAGTGGCACCGGTTGCTTCCGCGGCGGAACTCCGATCCGCCATCTTGGCGAGACCAAAATCAAGAATCTTGGCGTGCCCGCGCGTAGTCACGAGAACATTGGCTGGCTTGATATCGCGATGGATGATTCCCTGGGTATGCGCGGCCCCTAGGGCGTCCGCGATTTCAATTCCGAGTTCCAGAATCTGGTCTACCGGCAATGCGCGGCCAAAGACCATGTGCTTCAGAGTTTCTCCCTCCAGCCGTTCCATGGCGATGAACAGGTGGCCGTCAGCTTCGTCGATTTCGTAAACCGTGCAGATGTTGGGATGGTTCAAGGCTGATGCCGACCGGGCCTCGCGGCGGAAACGCTCCAGCGCCTGTGGATCGCGCGACAGTTCGGGGGGCAGAAACTTCAGTGCGACACGGCGGCCCAGCTTGAGGTCTTCCGCCTCATAGACGATGCCCATTCCGCCGCCACCGAGTTCCGCGAGAATACGGTAATGAGAGATTGTTTCGCCGACCATTTCGGGCTCTGAGAACGGAATCCACAGAATCGTAAGACGGCGCTCGAGTCAGGTCAAACTCGTGCTTGGAGGAACTGAGAACGAGGAAGTGACACGGAATCTGAATCAACTGGGTGGTCGGCTGGCGCCAACAAATAAGATCCCCCGCCGGAGAGGTTGTACTTTGCTCATCAACCCTGAACCGGCAAGGTTACCTGGACAAGAGTTCCGGGCGAGGCACTCCTCATCCGAAACTCACCATGTAATTCCCGCACTCTTTCTGCGATTCCCCGCAATCCGACACCCAGCCCTGGTGGAAGGGGCTCCCTGACACCCCCAAGCTCCCAATCGATGCCTTTCCCCTCATCGCGAATCGTAAGCATAATTCGACCACCGTCTCGAGCGAGGGCAATAGAGGCCATCGAACTACCCGAATGGCGATGGATATTTGTAAGACACTCCTGCACGATGCGAAAGATTGTGGTTTCGAGTTCTCGATCGAGCCGTCCGAATTCCGATGACGTACGCAGGTCAATCTTCAGGTGACTACGTTGCGAGAGTCCCTCAACGTAGCATTGCAGAGCTACTGGAAGTCCACCTTCATCCAGCAGCGGTGGATATAACAAATGCGACAATGTGCGAATTTCTGTCACCACTTGGCGAAGAATAGCCTGGCTGTCCACAATCAGACGTGAGATCTCTTTGTCAGTTTGAGTGGCTCGCTGACTCAGAGCGCTCAAATTCATCTGTAGGGCAACAAGGCTTTGGCCACTGCTGTCGTGAAGTTCCCGAGCCAATCGCCTGCGTTCCTCATCTTGTAGCTGCAGTAGCCGGCCGGAAAGGTTACGCAAGGTATCTTCGGTTTGTTTGCGCTCGACGATCACAGCTGCCAGACAAAGCCCGCTGACCGATATAAGAGCGAGGAACAACTGCAAAGCGGCAGCATTGTGTAGTGGGCCATGTTTCACGAAGGGCCCGTCCCCATGAGCGGTGCCCCAGACTGCGATCATTGCAATCATGAGACAAACCACTGATACGCCCACCGTTCGAAAGCGAATTGCGGCCCAAATTACAAAGGGAAACACGGCAAACGCAAGCACATCGTCCTGGATCAACGGGTGACTAAAAACCAGAAGTGAAACTAAAGCTGTTCCAGCCAGGAGTCCAACCGCCTCGGCGCTGCGAAACTCGCGCAAAGTTGCGCGTGCATGTCGCGTCCCGATCAAGAGCGGGCCTGCAATTAACACGCCCATGCCGTCCCCGAAGCACCAAACGGTCCATGTTATGCCAGAGCCGGACCATGCTTTCACATGGGTGGCGAGCAAGGTTAACGTTCCGATGGTGGCAGCGACCATCGGACTTAGCAAGGCCCCGAACAGAATCAGCGCAGCGACATCGCGAACTCGGTCTAAATCCCCACGAACCTGTGCTATGCGCCGAAGCAGGAAACCCCCAACCAAGGCTGCTGAAGTATTTCCCACAGCGATGCCGAAGGCAGCTTGGGCTGGAATGGGACTCCAGAAATTGACAAGGAATGCCGCCGCAGCGATTCCCGGCCATATCCAATAGCCCCAAACCAGAACGCCGGCCAAAGCAATACCTGCAGCCGGCCAGAAGGGGGAGACATTTCCGCTGGTGAACGGTGCGGATAGGCCCAATTCTCCTGCTCCTACGTAAAGGCCGAACCCGAGCAGAAGAGGAAAAAGGCGGGATCTTACGAGTGCATGCTTCGGCATCGTTGCCATGACCGTTCCAGATTAGCTTACCAGTTTGTAATTCTCGCCCTTTTTGGCCGGGAAGCCGGCTGAAAATTCGCCGACCCTTGGCCCGTCCGGTTGCTGTCGTAGGACTGCGATTATCCGACGGTCACCGCGGCGACCTCATAGTCCTCCACGCGAGGTATAGTGAAACGCAAGATCGAGCCTTCAAGTCGGAAGGGGATTGTCGTCTCGGACCGAAGCAGGTTGACGGCTCTGACCGTCACTCCGCTGGGCAATTTCATGCTGACGCTTTGTGGACCCAGGGGATAGACCGTGCTCAGCCAGCCGTGGTGGGCGTTCGGGTTCGTGTAATTCAGTAGGTGAATGGCGTAACCCGGCGTCGTTTCCCAGGCAAAGAACTCCAAGAACCCATCGCCGTCAACCTGGACGACGGCTTCATCGTGGGTGATCCAGCGGATGGTGTTGTGCAATAGACGCAGTAGGTCGCCATGCCCGGTAATCCAGAAGGTTCGTTCGATGTCTCCAGGGAAGTAGGCCAAGCGGCTGGAGCCGACTTCACCGAGCACCACGGCTGGCTCATCGGTGCGGGAAGTCGGTGGGTAGGCCAATTCCGGAGGATACTGCACGAAGCCGGGAACAACCGTGAGAACCGGATCTTGCACGGGTTTCAGCGGCACACGGTTTTCGGCACCCGGGAGCCAGTTGGTATCGGAGAAGCCATCAAGGATTGGGTGATTGCGTTCAATGCGGCCATAGTAAGCGTTGCCCTTGGTTCCGATAACGTCTCCAGCCTTGGTAATCTCGAGCAGGTCGGCGAGGGCAAATTCCCCGCGCCGCTGCAGGTTTTCGTCATATAGGCCGGTTTCGAAGCTTGCCATGATTGACCCTCCTGATCGAACGTAGCTGCGGAGCTGTTGGCACTGGCGATCGCTGAGTATGGCAATGTTCGGTAGAAGCAGGGCACGGTATCGGCTGATCCGTTCAAGCTCGAGGCGGTCTTCGTGTACGAAGTCGAAGGCGAAACGGCCGTGGAGAAGCGTCGCATAGATCCCGTGTGTGGTCTCGCGCATGTAGTCTTGCGCGTGACTAGCAGCGGGAGCTGCATATAGGAGCTGTGTGCTCTGTCCCATCAGCACGCCGATGTTGGCGAGGGAGCGGCGGGGTCTCAGGTGGACGTCGTGTTTCTTTGCCCATTGAAAATAGTCGGAACCGATTTTTTGCCAGCGGCGATCTTCTCCGAATCCCGCCTCCGAGCCAATGAAGTGGTAGTAGAGCGCCATGCCGCTGGCCAGCGTTTCGTTCAGCCACATTCTTGCTTCTGCGGGATTCTTGGAAGCATTACGCCAGCGGACCGTGCCGGTCGAGTAAGCTGCCGAAACGTTGGCAGCGAATTTTCCGTCCATAATGGCGCTGCACACGCGACCTTGCAGGCTGCATCCCCAAACTGCGGGATCGTCCAAGGTGCGGCCCTGATTGTCGGCCTGGAACCAGACGGCAGTTTTGCCCAGGCGATCGAGGTTGGGGCCGCAGCGAACGTTGCCACCGAGGTTTGCGAAGAAAAAGCTGTCCCCTCGCTTTTCTTTGGCGATGGCATCGTACTTATGCCACAACTCGACAACGCGATCATTGAAAGCGTGCCAATAGGCAGGAGTCGTCGAGGGCGGAAGCTTGCTGCAAATGGCGCAATGGCAGCTCGGAAGACTGCCGATGGGAGGCCAACCATTGGTGTAAAAGCAATCTACCTCATAGAGCGAATTGATTTCGCGCATGATCGCCGGAATGTAGTCGTCCATATAGCTGGTGAACATGCAAGTACGAAATAGACGGGAGTCTTCGGGGCTGAGGAGCGCCGATCCCTTGGCGTCGCGCATAGCCCACTCGGGATGGGCGTCAAGCGCATCGCCCCAATTCAAGTCCGGACTCATGCGAGCCACGACTCGCATGCCTCGCTTGCGGGCGGCAGCGACACATTCGCCGAAGAAGTCACGGCCATTGAGAAATTTTCCCTGACGATGAAATCTGACCTTTGAGGGGTAGAAGGCGAGAATGCCGGTTACGCTGATGAAAACGATGTCCGCGCCTGCCAAGTGCCAATAGTCTGCCCATTGTTCAATGTTCATCACAGCCGGATCGTGCTCGGTCATGTTGCTCTGACCGACGCGCCGAATGTTCTGTTGCCAGGGCAAGCTGGACGGATCGATCGGAGCCAACCTGGCCGGCAGAGGAATGACTTTCGGAGTCGCACCGCTGATGGCTGCGTCGGCAATTGTTTCTGCTGAGATCGTCGCAGGATTGAGTGTCTCGATGGCGGCGGCCAATGGAAGGGAGGCTGCGCTGGTCTTGAGGAAAGTGCGCCGGTTGAGCATACCGGCAATTATTGCCGATCAGCGACTTTCTTTGAACACCCCAGTTGGGCTCATTCGACGACGAACATTCTCTCCCGCCACCTTCAGGTGTGTTGCCATCGCCTAACAAAGTGCAACTGGGGCGGGAAGAACATCCTGAAATTCAGAGATGGTCGTGATGAAGATCATGTCCGAAAACCGCGAGTCTCAGCTGTTAAACGAATGAGAGAATTCAAATATGGAACTGCCCGATCGGGAAATATGTTATCGAGCGTTAGAGACCCGAGACGCACGGTTCGACGGTCGACTGTTTGTCGGAGTTACCTCGACGGGCGTGTATTGTCGGCCTATATGTCCCGCTCGAACCCCTCAGTTCCGCAACTGTCGATTCTTTAGCTCCGCGGCCGCAGCTCAAGAAGCAGGATTCCGCCCGTGCTTGCGTTGCCGCCCCGAAACCGCACCCGACTTGGCATCATGGCGAGGAACCTCGAACACGGTCTCTCGCGCTTTAGCTTTGATCGCGGACGGCGCCTTGGATAGTGGCGACAGCAGCGTTGTGAAATTGTCCGAACGCCTTGGCATGGGAGAGCGCCAGCTCCGTCGTTTGTTCGAAGAGCATCTTGGCGCCTCCCCTATTGCTGTAGCCCAGACACGACGCGTGCTCTTTGCCAAGCAGCTCATTCATGAGACGCGGATGCCGATGACTGAAATTGCCTTGGCAGCTGGTTTTGGCAGCCTGCGTCGTTTCAACGAAGTCTTTCGCGATTTGTTTCATCGTCCCCCGACCGCTCTTCGGAGAAACGACTCCCGAGGTTGGGTTCCCGCCAAGATGGGTGTCAGGCTCCGACTTCGATATCGACCACCCTACGACTGGGATTCGATGCTCGCCTATCTCCAGCCACGCGCCATCCCAGGTGTTGAAGTAGTGGAAGACGACAGTTATCAGCGCACAGTTGAAATCGAGGGCTATATGGGACTTGTCCAGGTTGTGCACCTGCCTCATGTGCACAGCCTGGCGGTAGGGATCAGATTCCCTAACGTTCGTTGCTTGCCTGCCATTGTGGCGCGAGTGCGACGGCTATTTGACACGAGTGCCGACATCGGAATCATCGACGAGCATCTCTCTCGCGACAGCGGGCTCGCTCGACTGGTGGCAGAGCGTCCGGGATTGCGGGCACCGGGCGGATGGGACGGATTCGAATTGGCCGTGCGGGCGGTTCTTGGTCAACAGGTGAGCGTTGCTGCAGCTCGCCGTCTTGCGGAACAGCTTGTTCTGCGGCACGGTAAGCGTCTGCCGGTCGAATCTGATCGTTACCCGGGCTTGTCCCATGTGTTTCCTACTGCTCAATGTCTAGCCAGGTCAGAATCCATTGGGCTAGGCATGCCGTCAGCTCGGCTGTTGTCATTGAAGGCGCTGGCTGAAGCTGCCATGGGTGACCGAAACCTCTTTCGCCCATTTGGGACCATCGAAGAAGCTATCGCCCGATTCCGGTCGATCCGCGGCATCGGGGAGTGGACGGCCCAATACATCGCGTTGCGTGCACTACGCGAACCGGATGCTTTCCCCGCGTCTGACGTAGGACTGCTGCGCGGCGCGGCATTGGTCGACGGTATGCGGTCGAGCCCGCATAGACTTCTCAAGCGAGCCGAATCGTGGCGGCCATGGCGCGCTTACGCAGCTCAGCATCTGTGGGCTGCACAATCCATTGCCAACCCAAACCGGGGAACACATGACTGAGGTCTTGCGGTTCTTCGTGAATCGGATGGGCACGCCTATCGGCAAGATGCTGATCGTGACCGACTCCGACCGAAATCTCCGTGCGGTAGATTGGACCGACTATGACGCGCGTATGCGGCGGCTCCTCTCGCGCCAATACGCCCCGGTCGGATTTCGGCTTGAACCCACTCACGATCTGAATTGTGCGACCGATGCCATCGCCCGGTACTTCGCCGGAGAGCTTGACGCCATCGACGCTTTATCGGTCAAAACCGGGGGCACCCATTTTCAACGTGAAGTCTGGCGTGCGCTGCGCGCGATTCCCTGTGGCACCACGGTTTCGTATGCGCAACTTGCCGGACGAATCGAACGCCCAACCGCGGTTCGTGCCGTCGGCCTTGCCAACGGCTCCAATCCTGTTGGGCTGGTTATCCCGTGCCATCGCGTGATCGGATCAGATGGATCGCTTACCGGCTATGGCGCGGGTATCGAGCGTAAGCGCTGGTTACTGGAGCATGAACAGCGAGCCAGGCGATGAACAAAAGCGGCTCGTCCTGGTTAGTAGCCTCGTGCGAGAGGAGGCGGGATTTTGCCTCTCCCAGGTCGACTAAACTGCGGGACTCTGAGTGCTATAACGCCAAGTTCGGTTCGAGATTTTGATCGTGCTACCGCACGACATGCCTAACTCGTCCTCCTGAAGGAAGCCCTGCTCATATAGCTAGCGGTCTTTCGCTTCGCATGGTGCGAATCGTGACCAAGCTCGTTTTTCACCGTTCTTTGACAAACCTCAGCGACCGAATAAACTATTCGGCGTTTCGCATATCGCACAATTCGGTCTCACATTTCTCGAATTCAGGAGAACCAGATGCGTCCTGCCGTGCTCGCTATCTTCCTGCTCGCTATCAGCCACAATGCCCTCGCGCAGAATGATTCTCCTCCATCTTCATCGGAGACTAATGTTCAAGCCCTGCTCGAGCGCATCCAGCAGTTGGAGAAGCGCATCAGCGACTTGGAAGCCCGCGAGAATAATCGCGCAGATGACAAGCAGGCTACTCTGCAGGCTCCGGCCCCGCCTCCCGGCGATGCGACTGAGAAGCGGTACCCATCGCATCCCCAGCCTGCCGACGAGCATGATCATCTGCCCAACACGACGGTCGTGCGCGAAGCCGAGGAGCACTACCCATCGCTTCAGATCAGAGGATTCGGGGACGTGGATTTCTCTGCCAGCGATCAGAAGGGGTCAGTCAGCGGATTCAACCTCGGCCAGTTCGTGCTGCACTTCGCTTCCCCGTTGTCGCGCAAGGTCTCTTACTTCGGGGAAGTGAGCTTCACCGCTCAGCCCGCAAGCTATGAACTCCAGGTGGAACGTAGCATCATCCGCTACGACTACAACGACTACTTCAAAATTTCATTTGGCAAATACCACACGCCCATCGGCTACTGGAACGCCGCCTTTCATCATGGAGCTTGGCTACAGACGACGATCAGCCGCCCACAGATGGTGCAGTTTGGCGGAACTTTTATTCCCGTTCACTTCGTCGGTCTTCTCGCAGAAGGCAATATTCCCTCCGGAGGTCTCGGCCTCGGCTACAATGTCGGCCTCGGCAACGGACGTTCCTCCATCCTCAGCAAGGCGGGGGATAGCGGAGACGTCAACGACAATCGCGCCTGGGTGGCCACCGTTTTCGCCCGTCCGTCCCGCATCTACGGGCTGCAATTGGGCGGCTCAGTTTATCGCGACAAGCTGACTCCGCAGCCGGGGCAGAACTTCGATGAAACCATCACCTCCGCCCATCTCGTCTATACCAAGGAACATCCCGAGTTTCTCTCCGAATTCGCCAACTCCCATCATCGGGACGTGCTCACCGGCCGCAGCTTCAACAGCCAGGCCTTTTATGTCCAGCTCGCTTATCGCTTCCCCTGGCAACATGACAAATGGAAGCCCTACTACCGCTTCGAGTACATTCACAAGCCGGACAGCGATCCGGTATACACAGGTGTTTCGGACCTCGTTGGCTCAACCCTCGGGATCCGATATGACATTACTAACTATGCTGCTTTCAAAGGCGAGTACCGCAGCACCCGCCTGGGAGTCGGCGAACCACGCAGCAACGCGGCTTTCTTCCAGACCGCGTTTACCTTCTGAGCGCGCCATGACAGCAAAACAAAAATCGCTTGCCGTTCTGCTGCTGGCCGCAATCTGCGTGGTCGCGCTTGCCCAGAAGTCGACTAATGTGGATATTGCCGTCGTCGTTCATCCTGACACGCCGATCACCAATCTCAGCATGGCAGAAGTTCGAAAGGTTTTTCTCGGCGACCGCCAATACTGGAGCACGAACGTTCCCGTCGTGCTTCTGATCCGCGCTCCCGTCGCGCGTGAGCGGGATGTGGTACTGAAGAGGATCTATCAAATGTCGGACGCGCAGTTTAAGCAATACTGGATCGCCAAGATCTTCCGCGCCGAGTCCGCATCGGCACCCAAGGTCGTCTATTCCAATGACATGGCGAACGAGCTGGTCAGCGCGATTCCCGGGGCCATCGCTTTTATCGACGCGCGGGAGGTGCGCCCGGGAGCAAAGATTGTTCGGGTGGATGGAAAGTTGCCCGGCGAACCTGGGTATCAGCTGCGCTGATTAGTGCGGCATGCCCAGGCGCTCCACAATGTGCTGGAATTGTGGATCGGAACGCATGGGATCAAATGCGGGCTCGACTCTTATGTATGTCAGCTTGCTGTCGCGCTGATTGAACGCCTGCTCTAGCCACACCAGCGTCTGGGTCTTGTCTCCCACTCGCGCGTAAATTTCTGCGATGTCGTATGCGGAAACGTACCCCCGCTTAGAAACTTCCTTTAAACCTTCCAGCCAGCCCTGCATGACGCCGACATACCCCGACTGCGCATAGTCCGCTCCAATGGCGGCGGCCAAATCAGGATTGCCTGAAAGCGTGAGCACTTTCTGTCTCTCCGCTACCGCATCCTTATACATTCCGTTCTGCGCGTAGGCTGCTTCGATCGCATGCTGCGCCGGCACGAAATTCTGGTCCATCTGCAGTGTCTTCTGCAGTTGCTCAATGGCGCCCGCATACTGCCGCGTGAAATACAGCTGCCATCCCACGCTGGTATTGATCAGCAGCGACAGTGGATCGAGCTCCTGCGCCTTCTTCAGCTCTTTTCGCGCTTCTTCGAATCGCCCCAGCTTTGTCAGACAATCTCCGTACCAGTGGTGCGCGGTCGCCGAATTCGGATTGAGCTCTATCGCTTTCCGAAACTCAGCCTCCGCGCCCGCCCAGTCCCAGTCATAGTTTTCCCGCACCAGGGCTAATGAAATGTGGGTCTCGGGCAGTGAATCGCCCATTCTCACCGCCTGCGTCGCTGCGTCCTTCGCCTTCCGCCATACCTCACGCGGCGCCAAATACCCCGAATCCCCCATAAACGTGTACGTGTCCGCCAGTCCGGCGTGCGCGAGGGCGAAGTTTGGATCCATTGTGACCGCCTGGGTGAAGTAATCGCTCGCCTTCTTGAAGCCGTCCTCCGTCCACTTGTTCCAGTAAAACAATCCTTGGAGGTACGCCTGATAAGCTTCTGGATTTTCGGTTGCGTGTTTCCCCAGTCCCTGCGCTTCCTCGCCCGTCAGTCGCGGTCGCAGGTTAGAATAAATCTCCTTCGCAATGTCCCCCTGCACCGTCAACAAGTCTGCCATTTTCCGGTTGTATCGATCACCCCACAGCTCCGATCCGTCCGCCACGTTTACCAGGTCCACCTGGATCGAAACCGTGTCGTTGCGTTGCGAAACCCGGCCCATCAGCACGGCGTCTACTTTCAGGTCTTTGCCTACCTTCTGTGCATTAACGTCGTGCCCCTTGTAGCTGAACACCGTGCTGCGCGCCATCACCTTCAGCTCCGGCATCCGCGACAGGCTGCTGATCACGCCGTCAGTCACTCCATCCGCGACATACTCAATATTCGGATCAGAGCTGCTGAAGGGCAGCACCGCCATGGAGTGGATTTGTCCGCCGCCTGTGAACATCCGCTTCAACCAGGCACGCGGAGCCATCGCCAACGCCACAAGCAACACCGCAAGGCTCGCAACACCTGCTACCAGCCCTTTGTGCACCCGCTTCCTTTTGGGACGTTCCGGCTGCGCCGTTAGGCTTGGGACTCCCGCGGACTCGGTGTCCCGCTTCACCCGCTTCAGGTCGGCGCGCAACTCCGCCGCCGACTGGTATCTCAGCTTGCGGTCCTTTTCCAGCAATTTGTTGATGATCCATCCGACATCCGGCACCAGGTCAGGATTAACTCGGGTGACCGCAAGCGGCGTGCGGTTTAGGATTGCCTCGAAGGTTACCGCCGTCGTTGCCCCAATGAACGCGCTCCGTCCCGTCGCCATCTCGTACAGCACTGCCCCCAGCGAAAACAGATCGCTGCGGACATCCAGGTCCTCGCCTCGCGCCTGCTCGGGCGACATGTAGGCCACCGTGCCCAGAGAAACGCCCGTGCTGGTCAGATCGTGCTTGTCAATGGTTGGCATCGAAGATGCGCCAACTTCCTCCACCACACTTTGAGGAATCACCACCAGCTTCGCCAGCCCAAAGTCCAGAATCTTTGCCTGGTCGCGTCGAGTAAGGAAGATGTTTGCCGGCTTCAGGTCGCGATGAATGATCCCCGACTCATGGGCTGCATCCAGCCCGTCTACAACCTGAATCGCGGTGTCCAGGAGTTGGGCCATCGCTAGCGGGCGGCCGGTGATCAGCTGCTTCAGCGTCTGTCCTTCGAGCAACTCCATGACGATGAAAGGCTGCCCCTCCCACTCGTCAATTTCGTGAATAATACAGATGTTCGGGTGATTCAGGCCTGACGCGGTCCGGGCTTCCCGCTGAAACCGCTCCAGCGCTTGCCGGTCAGATACCAGAGAGGGCGGAAGAAATTTGATTGCGACATTTCGCCCCAGCTTCATGTCCCGCGCCCGGTACACCACTCCCATACCGCCACCGCCCAGGCGTAGCTCGATCTGATAATGCGAAATCGTTGTGCCGGTCATGCGCCCTGTTGCATGTTAGGACCCACCCCTCAGCAAGTCAACGCGGATGGATGCAGCTGTCGCGCATCAAATGTCTGGTCGAATTAGCAAGGGATATGTCCGCTTTGCAGGCGAGAGTAGGGGGAACATGCCGGGTATGTTCTCATTCGAGGCCAGCTCTGGGAGGCGCAATAAACTACAAGAAGTGATGTTGCGGGCTTGGGTCAAAGATTTGTCGAACAAAGTCGCACGAAAAGGACGTTCCGGATCGAAGGGACCAAACAGGAACAAATCCGCTCGGCCTGGTCAGTCACGTGTTGACTTCCCCCCTCACCTTCAACATGCAGCACTGACTATCGAGGTGTTGCGGCAATCAGAATCAATCGCGGGTGCCGCGGAATTGAAAGCGTGCTTTGCTCCTCGGGGTTCACTGTCGATGTCGGGCTCGCTCCAAGGAAGAATCGCTTGCGCAACTTCTAAGCTCACGACAAACAACAGAAATGGAAGAGACAGCGCTTCAACAAACGATGCGCGTCGTCCAACAATCTCACGCGAGAGTCTCCTTGCTCCTCACTCCTCGCACAAGTTCGTCTAGAATCCCCGGCCTGCTGAGCCTTCGTTTTACGCAAATCACCTGTCCTCACGAGGGGTCCAAAACACCTCTTCCGACTTTACGAAGGATTCCATCTCGCTTTGGTGCTCCGGCATTCCTACCACAGGTATATTATGCACCTGGATTGACTTCAATTTTCGTTCGGCCTGCTCCAGCGTAAGCGGGACACGTTTTGGCGGCGGCCATGGGAGACCACGCGGAGCTACCTCGCCATTAACCTTCCGCGACTCAAATGGGTGATTCGCTGTCACTCCAGGTGGAAAAGGCCATGCGGGTAGTCCGTGGACGAGATAAGTGTAGAAAGCACCTTTATATCCCACCTGCTTTGCTGCGTCGCGGACAAACCAGAACGCCGCGCGATGATCAATGTGGCCATCGCTTTCGTCAGTGACGTAGATTTCAGTAGGCTGCAGCGTTCTCAGCAGTTCAGCCAAGTCGCCGAACACCGAGCTGCGCTTGTACGGAGCCGGTTTGCCATGTACAGACGTGTGATAGTCCTTCTGGACCAGCGCGTAAGTCTCTTCTTTCTTGGTAAATTGCTGGCGGATTACTTTGTCATCGGTGTTCTCGTACAAGTTGCCCAAATCGCCATCCGGATAACCAAGAATGACTAAGTCATCGGCTGTTCCGCCCAGAATCTTAAGTGCATTGCGGCTCTGGGTCTGGCGTAAGCGCGAAAGCGCAATAAAATCTTCGGGGCCGACTTTGTCCAGCGACTTATGAGTGACACCGGCCGCGGCCGCGTCAAAGCCATCTCCGCTAGTGATGTCAACCACCTTGACTCGTGCTCCGCGCGCCAGCGCTTGCTGGATGATGCCGGCACAACCAATGACCTCGTCATCTGGATGCGGAGCAAAAACCACTACCGAGTCCTGGCGAGTTGTGTTTGGTTGTGCAAACCCAGGCGATAGTGCAATGGCTATCGCGAACAGAAGCGTGGACGTTGCGCACAACTCCAGGGGATGCTGGCTCATTTTGTTTTTCCTGCTCCGATGACTGGCGAGAGGTGTTCAACCGTCGCTAGGAGAATGTGACGACAATTGCCGTGCGTAAGCATAGGAAATTACGCTTCAATTAGGGTGGAGGCTTTTCCAACAACGATAAACGAAAATAAGCGTCTACGCTATTTTCATGTGGTGGAAATGGCGTCCAAGACATCCATATTTGTGTCGCAGTTTTAAGGGCTTACTGTGTGCAAGGAAGACTTAAGGTCCAGCAGTTAGTTTCATGGTGGAGGCGGCGGGTTGGAACATTCCCGTTTACTGAAAACACGGAACCTATTGCAAAATATCACACGACAGAAACGACAAAATCGATAAAGTGGGCGAACGCGTGTACGTGGCGTGTACGCACGTTCGCAGCCGGCGCCCGGAACGGACGCAAAATAACATTTTCGATTTACGATCGTTGACGCTTGCGAACCTGCGGAGTTCTGGCTCCAAGTCTAGAAGCGCGATGGCGGGTGGCCTTACGCTCCGGCTGAATCAGGATGTCAGCTGGAATTTCCAGTTTGCGATGCAGGTTTGCGAATCATGTTGAGTGATAGTGGTCGCGCTCCGCGCATCACATGCCGTTTTGCGGCTGGTGGCACAACGGCGATTAGTAGCTTTGGCCACACCACCTCTATTCTTGGAATACGAGGACGTATTGAAGCGCCCTGAGCATCGGCTGGTTCACGGCTTATCGCTCGGAGCTCTCGATGAATTTTTGGAAGAACTGGCCGCTCTGATCGAGCCCGTGGAGGTTCACTTTCAGTGGCGTCCACAGTTAACGGGATTCGAATGATGAAATGGTGCTTGAGGCGGCTATTAATGGCGGCGCGGACGCTCTCGTGACCTACAATGTCACAGATTTCGCCCACGCGCCGAAGCACTTTACAATTTCCGTGTTGAGGCCCGCCGAACTGCTAAAGAAGGTAAAGCCATGAGCAAAGCTACTTATCCGCTAAAACTTCCTCTCTCTATTAAGAAAGCCGCCCAGCGGCTGGCTAAGGAAGATGGGGTTTCTTTGAACCAGTGGATTTCCGTCGCGGTTGCTGAAAAAGTCGGTTAGTTGAAACGGCTGATCAATTTTTCAACCAGCGAGGCGGAAAAGCAACCGGCGACGGTCTTATGAAATTTCTACGTACTGCACCGGGAGTTGTGCCGGAACCAGAGGATAGAAAGTAGGGCTTCTGCATGCCGTGCGGGAGAAAGCGGAAGAGGCACATCAACGGGTGCAGTATTTCGCCAAACGGCGGGAGAAGTTACAACGTCGGCTGAATTTCAGTTGGATCTCCATGCAAACAAGACCTGCACCGCGAGGGACTGGGAGATAATAGTTGCCAGGAAGTGACTAAGAAATTATGTGGTGGAGGCGGCGGAAGTCGGGCCGTCGCCACAAAATAAGCATTTAATTATCAATGTGATAAATCGTCTGTACCTCGATCTCGCTAGATTGAAGGGACAAAACAGGGACAAAATTTGATGTTGTCGTTCGGTGTCGTACGTCGGCCTTGACTTTTGTAACCTTCTTAACCTTCTCATAGAAGCGTACAGTTCTCCCGAAAAGGTCCAGTCTGGACTACCAGATTGTCCTCACCAGAGAACTTCGGCGGATTGCATTGTCTTTTGTCACGAGATCAGTCCCGGAGGTTAATGCTGTCGCTCCAATCAGCCGATCAGCCGGATCTCGTGGGTAGGAAGCCACCGGGAATGCAGCCGCCTGCGCAGCGATCTCGATGGTCAAAGGGAGGATCACCACCCCGGCAGTGATCTTCTTCAGGAAAGCTGGTACTGTCCCGCCAGGGTCAATTCGGCCGTTGGTCGCAAGCCAGCTCAGCTCCCAAAGTGTCACTGCCGCAATCGAGACGCAATCGCTCTTGAGTTGCTTGCGAATGGCGTCCGCCGCGGCTTTCGAGAGCTGATCTGGAGAGGTTCTCAGCCACACCAGCACATGGGTGTCGAGAACGATCACGACGCTTCCCAGTCGTTTGTAACTGGCGACTCGATATCTCCAAGGATCTTAACTGTGCCGGCGAGATCGCCCCACATATTCCTGCGCTCGCGTTCGGCTGGGACTAGCTTCGCCACCGGTTTACCGTGCTTGGTAATCACCACAAACTCGCCAGTCTCCTGGACCTTATCCATGAGTGCCAGACAATTGGCCTTGAACTTGGCTGCAGGAACTGTTTTCATATGGTCATTTTATTATGACCACAATAAAAAGTCAAGGCTTGATGCCATTTGTCGGTAAAAAACTGTCGCTACGCGGCCTTCTTCCATGAGCTCCAGGAAGCACCAGGGATTTTTACGCAGCCACGCTGAATTCGGCATATCCTTTCGCAACGGGCTATAGCGTTAGTTTTTGCTTCCGAGATTGCGGCTGCAGCCGGCGTGGGATGTAAGTGCTAATGGTGGAGGCGGCGGGAGTCGCGCCGTCACCATAAAATAAACATCGCATTCTCAATTAGATAAGCTGCACTGATCCCTATCTCTCTATATTGAAGGGACAAAACAGGGACAAAATGTCTGCTCGGGACATTCTGAGTGCAACGGAGATTCATATGTGCCGGCATAAACCGGCATGAAGCAGAGGAGGAAGGAGCACACGGAAGCCACCTCGAATTGACAGTTTTCTAGCGGGTGTTTAGTCGTGCAGGCTCCTCGAGGATATCAAGTAACTCTCGCGCACAGTACACCCGGCCCCGCTTTGCCTGGCCAACTTGTTTGACAATACCGACACGCTCAAGCCGCTCAATCGTGCGCTGGGCTGTTGTAAATGCAATTCCCAATGTTTCTGACGCCCCCTTTGTCGTGATGAACGGATTTGCGCCAACGAGTTCGACCAGACGTAGCGGATTGTTTGTGGACTCACCGGACACCTTTCGCTGCCATTGAGCAAGCAACTGGTTGATGCGTGTGGCTCGGCTTAACGCGTCTTCGGACATTCGTGCGACTCCGAGCAAGAAGTATTCGAGCCAATCGTTCCATGCTCCGCGTTCGCTGACTCCGCGCAGACCATCGTAGTAGTCGCGCCGCGATGCCTCAAAGAACGCCGACAAGTAAAGGAGCGGCGTCGGAAGAATCTGTCGTTCGATCAGAAACAGCGTGATCAATAGACGCCCGACACGGCCATTCCCATCCAAAAATGGGTGAATGGCCTCGAACTGATAATGGATCAAACCGATGGTGACAAGAGGCGGTAGCTTCGATTCGTGCAAGAACGTCTCCCACGTCGCAAGGCACGGCTCGACTTCTCCGGGCGGAGGCGGAATATAGGACGCAGTGGCCGCAGTGCTGCCGGGCTTCCCGATCCAGTTCTGAACGGTACGGAAACGCCCCGGGGTGGCACGGTGCCCCGCGACACCGGTCATGAGTTTCTCGTGCAGCTCACGCACGAGTCTGACGCAGAGAGGAAGTTTCTTGAGGCGGGCAATACCGTGTTCGAGAGCTACAACGTAATTGCCAACTTCTCGGAGATCGTCTGGACTTCGGTCTACCACAGCCCCGGCTTCTGCGGCCAACAACTCACCAAGAGTAGCTTGCGTCCCCTCAATCTTGCTCGACAGAACAGCCTCGCGTCGAACGAACGGCCGAATCAAAATATGAGGGTTGGGCAGCCGCCCCCCCTCTCCAGCGAGCCTTCCGATAAGGCGGTCAGCATCCGAGAGGGTTCCAATTAACCTTGCCGTCCAGTCGAGTTTGGGCGGCAAGGGAGCGGGTACGAATGCCGAGTAGCTTCCCAGGACCACAGTTTTTCCCGGTATTTCACCGACTTTAGGCAAAGCGCTTTTCACCCGCGAAAATAAGAATCAGCGTTATTTTCAAAATTAATGATAAACGAAAATAAGCATCTATGCTATTTTCACGAATGCTGTCCAAGGCAGGGAAGGCGAGAATTTGAAGAAGTCAACCCAAGCCAAATTGGTGGAGGCGGCGGGAGTCGAACCCGCGTCCGAAAATGTTACTGGTCAGAAGCCTACATGCTTAGTCGCGTTCCTGCCTCTGGCATTACCCAGAGACGTTCGCGGTCGCCGCTCAGAACGGACAAGAAACGGATACCGCTAGCCTGTAGATCTCGCCTTCTCCACCCAGACGTAGCGGAAAAAGCCAGCCCGCTGTGCGACGCCCTTCCGCAGCCCACGGGCAAAGCAGCGGAGGGCGGCTACTTAATTAATTAAGCAGCGTATGCCATCTGTTGATTGGCAATTATCATTTTGCACGCGATTGCGGGTGTGTGCACCCCGGCATGCCTTCTGGCCGCAAGCATCTCCGTCGAAACCGTGACGCCCC
>Ga0134127_10000257_pt1 | contig 57260 bp, 33 predicted proteins | sample KB31753_FD_96459 | JGI IMG/M metagenome (GOLD analysis project Ga0134127, IMG submission 96459) | Terrestrial soil microbial communities with excess Nitrogen fertilizer from Kellogg Biological Station, Michigan, USA - KB3-175-3 | ecosystem: Environmental > Terrestrial > Soil > Unclassified ...
ATCATTGCCGCGCAATACCGTCACGCTAAGTCCTGCACTCCCCCAACTGTTCGTATATTGCGTCCGTTCAAAGCTTATCCCCGGATCGTTGTCCAAGATGGTCACCGTGGCCGTCGTTGGCGACCCAAGCACGGCGCCCCCGGTCGTATTGATCAGCAGCAAGCGAAAGGTCTTGTTCACTTCCTTGACCCCGTCGTTGAGAATCGGGACGCTGACCAGCTTGGACTGCTCCCCGGGCGTAAACGAGAGCGTGTTGGTTAGGCCGGTGTAATCCAGTCCTTTGGTGGCCGTCAGATCGGAGGTCGCAAAGTCCACCGTGACAGTGGAATTTGTGTCGTCCGTGCCTCGCAGCACGCGGACTAGGGCCGCCCCCGCATCTTCGCTGACCGTGTAGCTGTTGGTCTCGAACTGAAAGCCCTGGTCGTTATCGAGAATGGTGATGGAAATGGTCTTTTGAAGTCCGAGCGTGACGCCCGCCGGATTGCTCAAGCTCGCGCGGAAGACTCGGCTCGGCTGCTTCAGGCTGTTGTTGACGATCGGGACGGGCACGAACTTGAGCCTTTCCTGAGCGGCAAAAAAGAGATTGGTGGTGAAGCCATTGTAATCTAGTCCGTTGGTGGCCGTCAGATCGGAGGTCGCAAAGTCCACCGTGACAGGCAGGGTACCATCGTCGCCGCGCACGATGGGGATCATCACCGCCCCGGCATCTTCGGCGACCGCATAAGTGGCAAACTGAAAATGGATTCCCACGTCATTGTCCGTGATGGAAACGATGTTGGTCAGGAGCGTGCCCAGAGCGGCGTTGGTGGGGTTGCTCAAGATCACCTTGAAGGTTTTGGTGCCCTCGACAAAACCGTTGTTCAAGATCGGTACTACTATGGTTTGGTTGGTTTCGCCGGCGCCGAAGGCCAGCGTCCCGCTGGTCGGGACGTATTTCAGGCCATTGGTCGCCGTGCCGTCCGCGGTGGCGTAGTCCACGCTCACGACGGTGTTGGTGTCGTTCAACCGCCGGACAGAGAGCCTGGCGGTGCCGGCGTTTTCGAGCACGGTGTAAGTGCCCGCGCTGAATTGAAGGGTGGACTGGCCGAAACCAGTGCCGAGCGCGGCCAGGAAGATTCCGGCCGCGAGGAACTTTAGTTGTGTTTTCATAAGTGCCTCTTCCTGACATAAGCCCAGGATTTGTTAATGGAAGCGGACCGGCTTCGCGTTTGATTCCCGGGCTCCACAACCCAGTGCGCCGTTTGGAATTGAAAACCTTCAGGGTCGGGAAAGTATTTTGGGGCGGCAGGGAGAGCTGCGATAGAATTCGCAACTCATGGCTGCTTGATTTGGGTTTTCTCCTTTGTCTCTGCTGCAGCGATTTTCTCCCACGATGGCGCGCGCCAGGCCTGCCACGGAGCGCCGGCGAGGATCACGTCCCCGTCAGCACTCCAGTGGGCCGCCACAGAGTTGAGCCGGTGCCGCTCAACGTGAGAAGTTCCTGACGCGTGCTGACATTCCAAAACTTCCCTCAAGTCCGCCCGACGTGGAAATCAAGAGTCGTCCATCCGGGGACAAGCCGATGGTTAAGAGCCTGTCTGAAAATTCCGCGAAAACCCTCCAGGCGGCGGATCTTTTGTCGCCGGCCTTCGTTGGCTCGGCCGTTACAGCCCGCTGCGGGGATGCGCCGGCCTCGCCGCCTCGGCCAGCTCCAAAATCTCTCGTCGCAAGGCCCCGCAATTTTCAGACAGGCTCTAAGGCCGCTTTGGGTAGATTCTTTTCTGGCGCGTCATTCGCTGGCCCTTCCCTTTTCGGCTTTTGCTTTTTCGTCGGCGATGATCTCCTCGAAGGAAGGCGCGCGCCACAACTCCACGCGCCGTTCCCCGCGAGTTTCGGAGTCCAAAAAACGGACGAGGCCATTCAAAATCCTTGTAATCGCCAGGTATTCGCCATTGGGCGAGAACAGGAAGGAATTAACGGGATTGGGCGGCCCAAGCGTGAACATCTCCTTCCCTGTTACCGCATGCCAGAATTTCATGGCGCCATCGGTCGTCCGGGTCACAAGGGTCCTGGCATCCGGAGAGAACCCCATGTCGACGGTGCAAACGCGGCTGCCTTTTAACGAACCAATTCGTTCGCCCGAGGCTAGATCAGATATCTTCACCACCGGCTCCTCGCTGCCGGTGACCAGCAGCCGGTCGTCGGGGGAGAGGGCCAATCCGCCGACCCAGGTAATATTCTCTTCGATCTCAGCGACGGATCGAGCGCTGACGACGTCCCAGACGACCACGCTGCCACCCAATCGGGTTGAAACCAGGCGCTGACTGTCGGAGGAGAACGCCAGCGGCCCAAACGCGTTGCTGAAAGTGCCCGCAATGACGCCGGAAGCGGTCTCCCAAATGCGCAGCGTTGCCGGATCGGCGGCTCCTCCAGACGGCCGCTCACTCGCCCCCGCGAGCAAGATGGCATCTTGACTAAAGGCCAGATGAGCGATCCTGGTGCCGATGTGTCGGAACGACCTATCAAGTTGGCTGGTTTTTAAATTCCAAATCTCTATGGTGCCGTTGGCCCGTCCGACTGCCAGTGTTTCGCCGTGATCCGAGATTGTCCACGCTCTCACTTGAGTATCGTGCAGGTCCGGACCGATCGCACCCATGTCCTCCCGGTTCCTGGTATGCCAGCGGTGCAAGCGGCCATCGCGGTTCAGCGCCAACAGCCTCGCTCCGTCAGGGGAAAACCAAGCGAGCCGCTCGCTGTTTGGAAGCGTGGTCGAGTCCACGGCCCGAAACGGGTTCCAGAGTTTTGCGGTACCATCCTTACTGGCGGAGAGAATCGATTGGCCATCCGGTGCGAAACTCAGACCGTGAATGTTGGCATGATGGCCTCTAAGCCGATTGAGCGGTTGAGGACCACCCTCGGGTGGCAAACGACCCGGTAACTCCATTGCCGGGTGGTCTTTGGGTTTCTCGAGCGGCTCACGGGGCCTTGCCGCAGAGAGATCGTTCGTCAAGCTCGTTACGTCCCAGACCTTGATCACCTGTTCGTTCCCACCCGTCACCAGCACATTGCCATCCGGTGAAAAAACCAGGCCAAACGCAAAGCTCGGATGCGGCTGGAAAGTTCCGACTTCCCGCCAACTACCGACTTGCCAGAACCTCACCTCGCCGTCCCGGTATCCCGCCGCGAGCAGACCGCGCTTCGGGCAGGAATCGAGCGCCAAAACACGGAAGTTTCCTGCGTTTGGCCCTGGCAGAGTCCGAACCTTTTCAAGAGAGCCTGCGTTTAAGATCTTGATGTTGCTTCCCTCGGAGGCAGCCAGCCACTCTCCGTCGCCTGCGAAGCTCAGGAAGAGGCCGAACTCGGACTTTCCCGGGCGGATTTCGGCCTGCCATGTCGTGGTATCCCAAACACCGAGACCGCCATTAACCCGGGTCATGAAACGCCGCCCATCCGGGGAAAACAGGACGGCGTTGCCATGAGACCGATTGGGAACACCTTGCAACCGCTTGTAGGGAGACTGCCAGTGCCCTACTTCCCAAATGAGGACATTAGTCCCGCCCTTGGCCGCCAGATATTTTCCGTCGTTCGAAAAAGCCAACGCGCTGTTGTCAATGAAATCACTGAGCCCGCCGAGTGCAGCAACCTGCCGCTTCGAGTGAGCGTCCGTTACATGAACAGTCTGGCCACTGGCGGTGGCCACGAGCCGACCGTCCGGCGAGAAAATGGCGCATCGAATCTCCACGCCGTTTCCGGGCAGGGTGAAGCTCTCGTCGCTTTGACATAACGCCCAGAGGCGGCGCCATTCCCAGCCAAGCAGGTCGCGCGTAAATGATCCCGGGTGCCTGCTGCCCACGGTGGATTCGGCCTGCGGAGAAGTTGGCTCACTGGCCAAAACCGGAAGCCCCAGTGCCGGCAAATATTTGTAAACGGATTCCCGTGCCAGCAGGAGATTGTCATCCTGCACAGCCTGCCAAGCCGTTCTCATGTCCGCGACATAAAGGCTTTTGACGAGCTCGTCGGCGTTCCGCTCCGCCCGCTGGCGCTCCACCTCGGCGGCGAGGCGCTGCTGCTTCTCACCCGCGTTCGCCTTTCTTGCCGAGACGCTCGCCCTGGTGGCGCGGATTGCCTGCCAGGTGCTGATGCCAATGCCCACAATTAACGCAGTTGCGACAGCAGCCACGGCCGTGAAGACCAGTTTGTTCCGTTGCCACGCTTTTTGGAGTTTGTCGGCTGTGCTCGGTGGACGCGCGACGACGGGTTCGTTGTTGAGATGTCGTTGGATGTCAGTCGCTAGACCGTTCGCCGTTTCGTAGCGGCGGGTACGGTCTTTCTCGAGGCACTTCATCACGATCCAGTCGAGATCACCTTGAAGTTGATGCCTGAGCTTGCCCATCTCGGTCTGCCGGCGTTGGCCCGTGGTGGCGCGGGCGTCACCTGGCAACGTGTTTAGTTTGGTCGAAGGCCGCAGCGGTTCCTTCTCCCGGATGATCTGCCGCAGCGCATCGAGACCGCCTTGCATCATCTCTTTCGCGTCAAAGGGCGTCTGGCCCACTAGCAATTCGTAGAGCAGCACGCCCAGGCTGTAGATGTCGGCGCGGGTGTCGATGTCCAGCCCGGTCATCTCCGCCTGCTCGGGACTGATGTAAGCCGGCGTGCCCATGAACTGCTGGAACTGTGTGAACACAGTTTTGTCCGTCAGGTCCTGCTGCGTGGCCTTGGCGATGCCGAAGTCGATCACCTTGGGCACAGGAACGCCGTCGTGCCGCGTAACAAGGATGTTTGAGGGCTTGATGTCGCGATGGATGATCCCCTTCTGATGCGCGTGCTGGATGGCCTGGCAGACGAGGATGAACAAGTTCAGCCGATCGCGAGTGGAAAGCTGGTTCTGGTCGCAGTAATCGGTGATCTTGATGCCCCGAACTAGTTCCATGACGAAGTACGGTCGCCCGGTGTCGGTCACGTCCGCGTCGAAGATTTTCGCGATGTTCGGATGATCCATCATCGCCAGCGCTTGACGTTCGGCTTCGAAGCGCGCCACGACTTGCCGACTGTCCATGCCCAGCTTGATGATCTTCAGCGCCACGCGCCGCTTCACCGGCTCACGCTGTTCCGCCATCCAGACTTCGCCAAACCCGCCTTCGCCGATTTTCTCCAGCAGTTTGTAACGGCCAATCATCGGGCACAGAGATCCTTCGGCGCGCTGCGTTTCTTCCGCTGGGGCTAATGAAGCGGCGACCGGAGCGGGTGCGTGCGCCTCTGGCCTGGAAAGGAATCCGGCTGCTCCAAAATGGCCTTCCAGCAACTCGTCCAAGGCAGCGCGGAGGGGCGGGTTGTTCCGGCAGACGCCATCCAAAAAATCAGCGCGTTCCCTTGGAGTCGGCTTTTGCACCACCAGATCGAAAAGAATCTCCTCGAGGCTCTGTTTGTTCTCGTTCATTGCGCGATGGCTGAGATCACAGCCATCCTTTTCAGTGCGTTGTTCGCCCGCCAAAACCTTCAGGCTGGAGAAAGTTTTTTCTTCATCTCGCGGAACAGCCACGAGCGGGCATAGGCCCAATGGCGCTCGACGGTCGAAAGAGAAACTCCCAGAGCCGTGGCAATCTCCGGATATTCCAGCCCGATGAAATAGTGCAGCTTCACGATCTCCGCCTTCTGCGGCGATTCGAGGGCGAGTTTCTCCAACGCTTCGTGAATGGCCAGAACTGTCTCGTCATTGTCCTTGGTCGCGAGAGTCACATGCTCCAGATCCACGCGTTCGAGGCTGCCACCGTGGCGGACGCGGGCCTTTTGTCGCGCACGATCCACCAGGATGCGTCGCATCGCTTCCGCCGCCGCGCCAAAGAAATGGCCCCGGCTATTCCACGACTTGAGTTTGTCGGTTCCCATCAATCGCAGCCACGCCTCGTGAACCAACGCGGTGGCCTGCAGCGTTTGCCCCGGTTTTTCCAAAGCCATCTTCGCCCCGGCCAGTTTACGCAACTCTTCATAGACCAGCGGAAGCAATTGGTCTGCGGCCTTCGGATCGCCCGCGTCAATGGCGTTGAGGAGTTGGGTAACGTCTGACATGGGCGCGATGATAGGCCGGTGAACGCCGAAAACTAGCGGGAATTCAAGCGAACTTCGTCGCCACAATAAGAGTAGTTGATCTCTTGGCCACGCAAATGCGCCTGTTGCCAAGGTTCGGGGTGAGGCGGTTTTCAACTGATAGGATTCTCGCAAAGTGGACGAAAAACTAAGTTTCGGAGAAATTGCCTCCCCTCATTTGTCAACGGTGCAATAAGCGATTAGTGCCAGTGTCGTGGGAGGATTCTGCGAGTGTACTGGAGGCGAGGGTCGGAATCGGTCGTTTTTCGCCGCAGTTACAGGACAAAAATGCTCACTTTCAGGCAGGAATCAATAGAAATCTGCGTAACCACACATAACCGATTTTAACTGGTTCGGTGTCCGTTTTGGTGTCCGCGAACAACGCATCATCCGCTAGCGGACAGGGCGGCCGAAGCGGTGTGTCAGGGCTAGGAGAACGTAAGTTCCCGATGCGGCTCCAACCCAAATTGCCATGCAAATCCAGGCTCCTTCCAAGGCAGGCGTTTCAAAATATCGCCTGTACGTCGGAATGCTGTGAAACCCGGTCAGAAAGGATGTCGGAAAAAAGGAGAAGACGACTATGGCATGCTCGATGTTAAACCTTGCTCGCGCGTGCCAGACAGTAAATGTCACGATAGCCCCCAATGCTAAAAGAATGATCCACAAATTGGAGCCGGCGCCGCGAATCAGAAAGCCGGAGCACATCGCAAACCCGCCAATCAAGCCGATTCTAAGCGACGCTGTCATGAGATGATGCCAATCGGCTGGCTTCATGCGCATGTGGAAAATTGCAAGTATCGCGAAGAGAATAAGTTCAATCGCTTTGGCGCGCGGCTCCATGAGCATTCGAACATCGTCGCGCAGGATGAGAAACCACGTTGCAAAACCAGCCAGTCCCAATTGGAAGGCTATTGCGGCGCGACAGTTCAACCGCTCACCCCAGTCATGAGGCGCTTCCAACATGTTTTTGATGACTTGGGATTTCACTTCGTGGTTTTCGCGGGGTCACTTGAACCGCCATCATTCAGGCCGAACTTTGAGAATCATAACCGCCTTGTCGTCTTCTGGCAGTTTCCCGTGGACTTCAGAAAGCCAACCTTCAAAGTCGGTCTGACTGCGAAGATCCAACAAGTTTCTTAGCGCCTCAATCGGCGTGCTCGTAGCGGTTGCGCACTGAGCTTCGATCCAGTCCGCGACCGCGTCGGTAGCAAGCACTACGTATGAGCCACACACTAGAGGGATGTTGTGGCGTAAGACCGGTGAACGGGCGAGCGTTCGAGAATTGTTTTGAAATCGGAGCTGGATCGCATTAGTGGCACCGGCAAGAGCAGGTGACACCTGTTCCTTCTGCCGGAATTTTTCAATTACTTGATCATTGATCAAATAGACTGCCGCGTCGCCAACAACGATCACATTCAAATGTCGCCGGGACGGATCCGATTGTACTACACGAATGCCTGCGAATGTGCATCCTGTCGGTTCGCCTTTCGTCCACGCGCGTTCTGTCCATTCCAACGAATAAGCACCGAACAGTCCGGATACAAAATGCTGCCATTGCGGAGCTAACCTGCAGAGCCAGGCTTCGAGTTCCTCTTCAGAAGCAATAGCTTGGTCGATTTCGGTCAATGTCGAATGTACTGTAAAATGATCGGTGAGGAATTGAGCGAAATAACCCGATGCGACCCCACATGAAGTGACGCCATCCGCTACTGCAAAGCGCCCATCCGCGGAGAATCCAGTCGCGTCGTCACACCGCTGGGTGTCGGCCTTTGCCTTGCGGGCGAAGCACAGCAGCTCAAGCGCGATGAGAGTTGGACGGTGAGAATTCATAGAGTCACTACTCAACCGACATAGGAACTAAAAACGAGCAGCTTGTGCAATTCCGGCGGGTCCAAGTTCAAGACCATACCACGACAGCCTTCTTGCAAGTTCTTTAAACCGGAGAATAACTTTGCTCTATCGACCATCCATTTCGGAAGTTCGCTGGAAAGTGTGAACAATAGTTTCTCGAAAGGATCGAACTCCTCGGCTTTCGCTGCTGTAGGAAACATGGAAGGTTCCGTCTTGGAATCCGAGAGTTGGATGTTAAAAAGGAGTACGTTCCCAAAATTGGAGAAGTGCGATTTGAGCCTTTGCGCGGCTACATAGGTTTTTACCTCCTGTAGCTCGAGTTCCTTTTCAAAGGCCGGTAGTTCGCGAAGGGCGGCAGCCTTATTTAGTTCCCGCTCGAAATCTTCTGCAATACCATCAGTAATATTGATCACAATAGGTTGAATGCAGGTCATTGGGTCAAACCTCCACTTTTCATCTTCGCCCACGAGTTCGTCGTGATGAAACCAGTATTGAATGAGCTCCTCGGCAAGATCGAAGGCGTCGCTCATTGGTGTCCCGCCATGATACTTGGGCTCCACCCATTGGGTAATCCTGCCCCCGCGCGGATGCCGGACGAACGTTTCCGGCCATCCATCGATAATAAGTCCTGCTTCGCGCCTTGACGTGGGAACAGTTGGACGCGCCGCGGTGGCTTGATGCACTGGATAGGATTGGCCACCGTATCCGACGATTGAAATGTGACATCGTTCCTCAATACGAGGCCCATCCGCAGTGCTTTCCTCCTTGCATTTCAGCAAGATTCCGTCAATGCACTGATTAGTCGCATCTGCGGCATATTGAGCTTTCGTTATGTTGGTCCCTGCGTAGGGATGGCCCATCGTCCCTGATTGATCCACGAGGAAAATCAGGCAGGCAGGCATACCAGCCCGCACCTGAGGAATTTTCCAGACGGTATTTTGATGTATGCTCATAATGTGTTTTGTTCATTGCGTTTGCTTTTTTGTGAAAAGGATCGGTCTTTGTAAATACCGTTCCCACGATCGCGGATGCGCCGCCGGATGGTTGCTTCCAACTTCGACAGCGAAATCTCACCGAACGTTTCCAAGAAACGTTGCTTTCCGGGATATATTTTGGAGTCAAGGAGATCGTCAAGATGATCGGCAAGTTCAACGAGTTGCGGGATGTTTTGCTTACGAAGCTTATCCAATTCCGGAATGTGTTTCTGGGCGGCGATGAACGGGGCGAGCCCGAATCTTTCGCTTCGCGCGGTGGGCAGCTCCGGAAGGAGGCAATAGGATAGGATACTCAGGTAGATCACCAATTCTGACACTGCATCCGTGTGCGCAATGTCCTCCAGAATAACCGAAGGATTATGAAGGCGTGCGGGGTGGACAAAGCCACTGTTGCCCCCTGTTTTGAGGAGCAGGTCTGAGGCTTCCAACGAAGAGGACAGCGTGTCATAATCCACCAGCCGTGGCCGAAAAGTCGCGCCCTCGCAATGAACTATGAGATTTTTGTCGCAGTAGTCTCCATAAATCAACTTGGCCTTGTGAAAGGCCTCAAACATGTGGCGGAGCTCTTTCGCGAACTCAATAAGTGCAGTGCCGGCATGATCCCGGCGATGGTTCTCGACAAATTCGTGGAGGCTTGAGCCTTCAACCCACTCCATGAGCACCGCAGGTACGGTCGTCGATTGGTCTGAGGCGCCGCGCACATCCATTGCGTTTGGAAGAAAGCGGGCAACGACAAGGTGCCGGTCGAGCGTGGGATGAGTAACCAGCTTCTCCGCAGCAATGTCGTACGGTTTCTTCAAATCAGCGTTCGGCGGAATGCAATAATAAATTTTCAACGCCGATGTGCGGTTCGCCTGATCAATCACTTTCAGGATGACCGACGAATCCGTGCAAATATGCCCGACCTGCCGTGCACGCGCGCGGTTCGCAAAATTGGACCAACCGCCGGGGATCAGCAGTCCCCTTAATTCCGGGACCTTCACGTTCCTTTCAAAATCTTCCAAAGCATTCAGGATCTGGACGTGACTCAGAATAGTTCGGGTAATTGGCAATTCGTCGGGCAAATCAGTCCCAATTACGACATGGGGAATTTGAGGCGGGTTCCGATTGGGCGGAAGGGTGATCTCGGCCGGCTGACCTGCAGCTTTTGGCAACGATCTTTGCACCGGAGCGGGCGGAATCGGTTGTCGCGGAGACAAGATCACTGGTTCTATCTTTGGATCGATTGGACCGACGTTGGACGACTGCTCCTTTGCGGGGTTACGCGGATCGGAAGCAACCATCGAGCTCCGACGCAATTCGATGCGTAACAAAAAAGCGGTGGTCAAACCGCAGACCAGGATGATCAGCAAGGAAACCCAGTTCGCCAGCAACCAGTAAGGCAGCGCACCAACAGCTATGACGACGATAGCGTTCATGCAGAGCGCAGATGCGAAATCCATTTCGGATAATAGAGGAACTCAAAGCCGGGGTGAACGTGCTGGAGAGCGTCCATTGTTTCACCCACATCGAGCGAAAAATCGTTTGCCATCGCCGCAATTTCAGGTCCCGGCCCCGGCCGCGAAAGCATTACGTTTAATCGCTCAGTCGCTTTCGCCAGTTGTTCAAGGAAGCCGTTGACGAGATCAAAACTTGTCAGCAGGTGTTGCGCGACGAAATCCAACGAAACGAGGACATCATGGCTGAAGAGACGATCCTTCGGAGAAGAGTAGCACTCATCATCCTTTGCGACCGGTGTGCAAATGCGCCCATTCTGCGCGGCAAATGAGCGTAAACGGGAAGTTGCCGGCTCATACGAGAAGCTGAGCGCCTTTGAGAGATCGGGAAGCCGACGCTGGAGTGTCGAAAAATTGGGGACTCCCTCGGCACGAAGGCGTGTCCTCATTTGATCTGAAAGCGCCCAGAATTCCGGGTCCGCGACACTGTTCTGAACATAGAGCACTGGTAGCGGTTCAGTCGTCCGATTGATTACATCGTGAAGCCTTCGTGGCTCGGGTGATGGTAAGCCTGGGGTTTCTGGTGAAGAACATTCCCACAGCAAAATGTCGGCTCCTTGATGCAGGGCAAGACGTGCACACCGCAAAGTACCCTCCTCTGTGGCGCAAAGAGGGCGTGAGACAACGACCATATCAAACACGCCTGCGTCCAGCTCCTCCAAAAGTTCGTGTTCTTCGTAGATCGGCAATCCGGCACCTGTTTCCGGCAGGCGGCGGACAGTATCCCACTCCGGCTCACCGGACGGGGCTCGATGGCACGCGAAACGCACGGACTCGACGCGACCGCTTTTGAGCAGCATGAAGAGAGGTGCAGAAAACAGCGAACGATGAATTCCTAGCCTTAGTGAGTTTGTTGGTGCTGAGGGCAATCCTTCCTGCATCTGAATCAGATCGCGGCCGAGTACCTGTGCTATCTTTTCAATTGTCTCTTTCCTGGGCGTAGTCTTACCAGCTTCTGTCCGCGAAATGAGGCCTTGGTCGAGGCCCGTCAGTTCGGACACTTTCTGTTGAGTCATACCTTCCTTCTCTCGGCGGGCCTTTATCACTTCCGAGAGCGGACGGCGCTTACCTTTGTGCGTGTCGTTATCCATTATGTTTGAAGCATCTGGATTGTTGGGACTGAATCGCCATCACGATGTACGGTCCGTGTCGGTTCAGGAATAGATTGTCGATCCGCATCATTCAATTCTTCATTTGTGTGGCTTTCGGATTCGACGGCTTCTCGCATCATCTCGGCAGGGACTGATGGGATGTTGCGAGTTTAGTCGGCAATCACAATTAGTTTCCTCCGGTTCTGATCACCCGACCAGATAAAAGTTGCGTCGCGATCGATCTTGGGGACCCCTGCTCTGATTGCGTGTTCAATTTCCCACGGCTGTTGACCCGAAAGACGCACACTGAATTTGCCGGGTTTTCCAAGCGCAGTCACTTCCTGGAGGCCGTTCACAGACCAGAGGTTCGCGAGGATTGGGCGAAGCGACGTTGCACGTTTGCCACGCAGTTCGATGTCAATAAGTTGAGTTTCCTCGGCGATACTCCCGAGTGGAAAGTCTGCCGCCGTGTTTAGTTCGACATAAAGGTCCGGCGTTGGCTCAACCTCCATCCGCAGATTCCGTCGGATGCAGAAGGATTTCAAAGCCGCAACTGTAAGACCATCCATCACGCCGCTGATCGGCATGGAAGCGTAGCCGTTAAACTTTAGAAGCAGTTGAGTTCGGCCGATGCGTGCGGTGCGATCAAGGCGGTTGAATTCGTCGCGTAGAGCCTCGGTCACATCGGTGTCAACCTTGTCCACGATTGAAGCTTTCCAGTATGGCACGGCGGCGACCTTTTTTGCTACGCAAAGGAAAACACAGCGCTCCAGTACTGCTTGAAGGGCTTCGTGATTTCCTGGGGTGACAACGAGATTGTACACAGCACCGCCGCCGCTGCCATAGAAGAGTGCGGCGGCCTTGCGCCCACGTCGTTCTTTCAGGAGAAGTGCTTCCACCTGCGCGCCCGAGCGTGGCAGCAAAACTCCATCCGGACCTTGCACATTCAGTGCAACGGAGATCCGCGTCGCTTCCTTCTCCCATTGAAGATCGCCATCTACTTGAAGAAACTTCCTGCCCCACTCAAGGAGGAGTTGAAGCGTGATGCCTGTCAACCGGTTGGTGATCGCCCGGTCGAAGGCAGTGATACCGCCCCGCACCGCGTAGATCGGAGTGTTGGAATGGATCTGAAGCACCGCGGGCAAAGCTTCAGCGGGTACAAAGCGCACTCGATTACCCGCTGTGACGAATGCGGCTTCGAGGACAACGTTTAAGTCCGGCGCTCCCTCCAGGCCCGCCTTTGATAGTGGATAAGCACTGAAGAAAAACACTTCGTCTGGGCGCAATAAACTCAACAAGGTGTTTAAGCGGCGCAGATCTTCACCGCCTTGGCTTTCACGAACAATAGGAATGACCTCGCCCCTGCTGCTCCCTTGGAGCAGCAGGGCGATCAAGACGAAGCACAACAAATGGTTCAATCTTCGTTTGTGCATATCAGGGGTTCTTGGTTTGGCCTTGGAGCACCGATTGACTACCAAATGAAGCGGCCGGGGCGGGTCGGATTTGAAGGCTCGGAGCATCCACCACCGAGTAAACCGATACAGCTGCCGCCTGGTGCTGCGGCACAATCGCTGATCCAAATCCGAATATGTTCGTCCCGCGCGGGTCAGGCACAATTGCGTTCGTCGAAACAGTACCCACCCATACTGGCGCAGGCTTTCGCGGGTCATACCACAGGACCAGTGGCGACTTGACGGCAACTGCCACGTTTACCTGCTTAACAGGAGGGCCAGAGCGGCCGATGGAGGACGGCTGGAGATTTGATACGCCAGTCGCAGCGCCCTGCTGAAGCGCGCCTTGGGTAATGTTTCGGTCGGTGACGGCGATGTTGACGGCGCCGTTGATGTTAGCTTCGCCGTAGTGAAGGTTTCTGTTTTCGATGATCCGAGGCCGGATCGCATCTTTGGCGGCAAAACTCGGTTCACCCGCGCTCGCGCCGAGGACTAGAGAGCTAACGGCAACCACGGACAAAAGCGCTAGAAACAAGCTTGTAGTTTTCATAACAGTCTCATAATCTTTAATTGGTTCTTGGGGGTGTTGAAGCCCCGCCGCCGGCTAAACGAACGGCGGGGCCGCAGTGATTGCCTGTCACAGGCGCTTTTCACCCATCGACACCTCCGAGCCAACTGTTGCTGTCACAACGCCGGCATTGACCCGGGAGTTGAGATTAACGTTTCCGCCAATCTGAGTGTTGCGGATCGAGCTGTTCCCAATCCCTACGCGACTGCCGACCGTGGCAGTTACCACGCCGACATTTACTCGCTCCGACACGTTGACCGATCCACCGACGCGGCTCCGGTCCATTTCGAACGTGCCAAGCTTGACTTGGCTCCCGACCGTCGCAGTGACCACGCCGGCATTCACGGAAGTGTCAACCTTCAGATCCTTGCCGATCTGACTGTTGCCAACCTTCGCCGAGCCGATAGCCACTTCAGAGCCGACGGTGGCTGTCACCACACCCGCGTTGACGCGGCTGTTGATGTCAACGTTTCCGCCGATCCGGTTGCCCCCGGAGTCGAAGCGCCTTTCGATACCGCTGCCACCGATGCTGCCAACGCCGGCCGCGCCGACAACTTTTTTGGCAATGGAACCGAGGTTCGCGCCATGAGATGCCAATGCACAGAGGCAAAGGCACGTGATGATGAGGATTCTTTTCATGTTTTCTTTTTTTGGTTGGTTGTTCTGTTCTTTGTATTTCACCATGCGACGAGGTCACCAACCTTTAACCTCGCGGCGCAGTGTTTTAGCCCTGCCTGCACACGCAGCAGGGTCATTCCACTTCGATGTCAACTCGTCGAGCTGACGCCGGAGAGTTTGAAAGCGGCGCTCTGCTTCCACCAGAGCTTGACTCAACTGATCTGCCTCAACGGCCAGCTTGCTGTTCGACTCGGAGTGCTTTTGTTGGGCGGCAGCTATTCTCTGCTGAAGCGATGCCTCAAGATCCGTCAACCGCTGCTGGGCAAGCGCCAACTCTTTCTCGATCGGAGGTGCGTTTGACCCTTGAGTCGCGACCTCAGCACGGAGATTGACGGAGAACTCGTGAAACTCTTTGGCGAGAGGTTCCAACTGTTTGATCATGTCGCCGAATGCCGACAAATGTTCGCCGAAAGAATTCAACAGGTCTCGGTTCGGGTCTGGTGAACCCGTAGTTCCCGATACTGGTCCCGCAGAGAGAGATGTTCCAATCGGGTGAATTACGGCTAGACCGGGAGCGGAAACGATCTGACTCGGAAATTCCGAACCGGGAGTATCCGCTTGGCTTGCGGAGCGCGAGCGGATAGTTAGAAAGAGAGAACCCATGAGTACCAGACCGGTGGCGGATGCCAAAACGACACTGACGAGCAAAAGCCGCTGCCGCTGCTTCCGCACGCTCTCGCTTCGCGCCTCGGGGGGGAGCAATTCAGTATGGGCGGAGCCGTCCTGGTCCGGGCCAACACCCATGCGGCGCCCACCGCCAGACGCACAAACGTGAGACAGCGGACGCCGAGCAGGTGATCGAGGGGGCCTCGTCCGTAGTTCCATAATCGGTTGCATGATGCCGCAGAGTAGTGACATTTTATGCTTTTGTCAAATACATATTGACATATTTCAAACATGGTGCATTGTCAGCGCATGAAAGTCATCCATCGCCTTCGCTTTTTGGTGCCCACGTGGTTCTTGCCCGTGACGATCCTTTTGTGCGGTTTGGTCGCCGATTTTCCGCCTTGCTTCGCTCAATTAGGTGGTCAGCGCCCGGTGACCGTTTCCGGTGTTTCTGATTTTCAGGGTCAGGCTGCCGAATTGCTCAGGCAGCTACGAGCGATGGAAGTTCACCCGGTTGGGGTTTCGGATGCCACAGCGATGGCGGACGTACGTGAGCGCGAGAACTACCTGACCTTGGTTCGCGAGAAAGTACGCACGAACTGGTTTGCGGCGTTGTTGTCCTTAGCTCCTACCAATTCTTTGGCGATCGAGCGTCGCTTCGCGACGTGGCAAAGTTTTCTTGATTTCGTCTCCGACCGCCAGGCGTTGGTGGAGACTTGGACAATCGGTGAGGGAGGGCTTAACTCCGCCCGGCGGTTGTCCGGGGCGGAAGTCGCTCTGTTGAGGAAACAGCCGCGCGATCAACCAGTTTTCGTGAGGTTGATCTACCGAGATTCGAACGCTGGATTTGTCGTAACGCAGCAGGTGGAGTTTGGTTTTAACGCACCCGCCGTCGCCGCCGCCGCACAACAAGCCTATCGAAAGCACCGGGATTTCCAGTCGGTCGCGAGCGAGATTTTGGGAGCGCGAAATGACTTTTCGCGGCTTAGCGCGGATGCGCAGGAGCGGGCGTTGAAAGATGCCGTAGCATCCGGTCGATTTCCGCTCGCGGAAATGCCGACGCCGTCGAATCAGACCAACGATCTTCTTGTGGCGATTGAGTATGAAGTGGACGAGCAGGGGTTGTTCAAACAGCCCTTGTACATCTGGCGTGAAAGCCAGGTGCGTCGCGCCGTGTCGCGCGTTGGGAAGGAACAGTACCGCCAAACACTTCTTCTCAAACGTGCCAATCAGAAAGAATCCCGCGAGACACGCGGCTTTATCCGCGATGTAGTAACTGGCGATCTTGTTGAGGTTCTCGCGCCAGTCCCTGGCCGGCATTTTGTCGAATTGAGAATCAAGAATTCTGCCCAGCCAGATCCGCGCGGATGGAATGCGATGGAGTTCGGTGAACCAGCCCTACTGCATGACGCATCACTCGCCAACTTCAGTCTCTTAAGTGCTCACTTCGACAAGAAGAGAAAGGAACTCGCCCTTCGGAAAAATCGCCTGGACATGTTTGCGGAACCGGTGTTTGCCGGACTCAACATCGGCGGCGGCGCCGCGGGCGTTTTATTCCCACTCGGCGCGGCGGCGCGGCTGGGATATAACGCAACGGTCACGCCTGCCCTGCTCCCAAAGTTGCCTTCGGCTAAACAAATGCGCGAGTTGTTTGTGCTGCTCGCAGCGAGAGAGCGGCTCCCGGAAATCCGCGTCAAGGCTTCCACGTTTTTGAGCAAGGACGACATCAACAAGCTTGAGAAAGCCGCAGCAAAGTTGACGGACGGAGAAGTGAGCGACTTCCTGCAGCGGATTTCCGACGAAGATTTGAAGGCAATGCTTCGGATAGCGAAGATGAAAAACTGCGACGACAAGGTGACGCTTCTGCTCAGCTTAATTGCGGATGCCGGCAAAGTGAGCGGCTGGACCGACGAGCCGGGAGTCCCGCGGGATCTTTTCAATTCGATCTATTTCTCGGTTACGGGCGAGATCAGTATCGACAATTGCTTGCTGGTTTTGGCTGGTGCCCGTGACGCTACGCCGTACGCCGGTACTTCACTCAAGACTTTACTCGATGGAAACGGTCCGACGGAAGCGTGGTTTCAGTATTTTGATCTGACAGTGGATTTCCGAGCCATTGTAAACACGGTCGCCCGCCTGCGTCATCGTGATCTGGCCGACAAGGAATTGAAAAAGCCTTTCCCGTATTCGCCCCGGCTAACGGACATTTCCGCTTATGAGATCCGCCTGTTCGGTATGCCTTTACTGATCTGGCACAAGCGCGGTTTGATGAAGGCCGATTACCAAGCATTCACATCTGACTACGCTTACGGAATGATCGGTGAGCGAATCGTCGAACGTTTCGGTAGTAAGGAAGAAATGGATGCTGAAATCGAAGCCGGGCGCATGATGCCACTCGGCTATGTTCGTGTTCTTGATGGAGGGCGCTGGAAGGAAAGCAACTTGGCCGTTTTCGCGCATCGTGTGGAGCGTGGCAAATATGCGGGCAAGATCACAGTAATCATCTATGGACTCAAGGCGTATCAGGAGCAATCGCAGCTCATGCGCCGCGAAGTCGAACGTTTCAAACAGTTCGAGAAGGCGCGTTTGCAGGGCGGCGTTATTGAGCAAGTGGTCGACGCGGAAAACCGCACGCGCCTGACGGCGAGCACCTTCGAGCCAAAGATTTATGTCGGCACGAACGCTGCCGGCGAAGTGTTCACTCCCTTGTTAAGCGCGCTGCTTGAAGCGCACCGCCTGACAAGATTGCAGGCGTGGGGCGTGGCCCTCTCTTCCGAGGACATGGCCGTTCTCAGCGCGATTCGACGCGAACTGTTGAGTCGAGACATCTTCGTCCACGAGGCCGACAGTCCGCTGCTTGGGGTGGATCGCTTCTTCAGCTCTTTCATCTACCGGAAAGTCGTCGGTGGCTACTGGCAAACCGTGAAGCTGGTGAACATTCCCAGCATGACAGAAATCACACGCGAGTTGGCCAAAGCGCAGGAAGGCGCGCGGATCGAGCACTTGCATCAGACCGCGATTTCGAACGACGGTGACGGGATAGTGTTCGTCAACGCCGCGCACCGTGTGGCGGATCGTTTCGAGGTTGGTCCCCTATGGCAGGGCGTCAACGGCGATGTGCTTGGTTACGGTGTCCGCGTGGGATCTCAGGCCGTTGACCAGGTTTTGACTGCGATTGACAAACTCCCCGTCACTGACCAAGCGCGTGTGCGGCTCAATCACTTCGCATCGGCACTCGTTGACCTAGACGCAGACGGAGATGGCCGCCTTGAAAAGGCGTTTGTCACCATTGAGTTCCCCCCAGACAAGGCCGTGCAGCGCCACCGCACTAATCTGTTCAGTGGCGAAAGCGAACTGCTGACATTCACGAACGGAGGTCTGTTAAGCAGCGTGACGGATCGCCGCATCACAGAATTAGTTTCGGACGAGCGTGACGTAGAGCGTGCTACCCGAGTGTTCGTTAATGTCGGCACGCGGGAGCAACCCGTGAAGGGCTTGATGCTGGAGGAGACGAGAACCTTGGAAGCGTGGCTGCGCGACTGGCGAAGGATTCCCCTCGATCCGGGACTGCCGGTGCTTCGCAGGCTTCGCGTCAACTATCTAACGGGCGAAATTGCGCGTGAAACATTTGGCCTTTATCCACTTCCATTGGAAACCGTGGACCCTCTACTGATCACAACCAACCGTTACAATCCCTACGGCGTGTTCTCCGCGGCAACTGTGCGGGACAACGGTCGCACCGAGCAGGAGTTTGCCCGCCCGCTATTGGCGAGACTGCTACAGCCGGCGCCCGGAGTTGAGCGGTTCGTTCTGACATCAAAGATTAACGCGCAGGAGTTAGCAAATCTTCGAAACCTTGGTTCTTTAGGCTTCAAGACCACAGTAGAGCGTCTCGATCTGGTTCGAGGTCTGACAAACACGCTGGTCTTCGACAATACTCACGGTGGACGCAGAGTCAGCGAGACACACTCTGATAGAATAGGCAATCTGACGGTTACGGCCGAGACGACGGCGGAGTTCAGCGACAGTTTTCTCGCTGGACTCTTGCCAATCAAGACCGTGACCAAAAGTGGCGCGCTCTTGGGCGAGACTTACACGTCGCATTACGACACCGTTACTCGACGTCTTACCGCCGCTGTGCAAGACTTCACGGGAGGTTGGCGAACCAACGTTTGGGATTACCGCTGGGAGAACCCCGTTGAGGTTCGCACAGCACTGCGCACGACAACCAACCAGTTCAACCGCACTGAGACTTCCACTAGTAGTATTACCACGACACGGGACGGGAATGAGGAACTAAGCCGATCCATCGGCTTCTACGAGCCGTTGTCGAAGGCGTGGCGCATACAGCGCACACTCTGGTTTCGGCCTGACATCACCAATCGAGTGGATTCTGAGATGCGTACTGCATACGGACGGTTGGTAGCGGTGCAGACGGGTGGACTTTCTGAATCGCGGGTCAATTACAACTCGGACGGCGTCGAAACCTCGCGTGAGACATGGCGCCGGGAATTGCCGTCTGCTCCGTTTCGCCTCTATCGCGTCGAAAACAACTACCGGTGGGAAAATGGCCAACGCGACGCTCAAGTCGAAGTTTACGTTCCGAACGGCGGACAGTCTCATCTTTACGACAGTTATGCCATTGTGTCGGACTCCGAAGGGCGGATTCTTATCGACGGAATCAGAAATCTCCGGGCTGGGTTTCCGCTTGAGACTGATCTGAACCTACGTTGCGTCGTGAGCCACGACGGCGCGAGCGATCGCATTCTCAAGTCCGACCTTTTACAGAATGGTCAACTTCGCGAGAGTTATCTACCACAGCCACACGTTTTGGCAATCAATGGGACGAACTGGTTGTTGGTCGAAGTGCGACCTTATTGGGGACTATCCTTCACAAATGCTTTTCGGCTTGGCGAACCTTTAGAGCGACCGGCAATTACAGTGTTCGAGAACCGAGACCGTCGCGAAGTGACTGCGTGGATTCCAGGAACGGCAATTGCGACAGACTCGCTGCGAATTGGTCGGGATGGTCAGTTGCGAGAGCGGGTTACTCGCCAGCTAAGCACCGGCACCAATGCAGGGTTGGCTTTCGACACTCTTTTGCGCTTCAAGATCGGTCCTTGGGACACGAATGGAACCGCGACTGCTTTAGCCGAACAACGCGCGTCCCTGCGTGGCACCGACGTTTCACTATTTAAGGACACCACCGAAGAACGGTTATACTTCGATGTCTCTAAACCGTATGACTCTCCACACTTCGCGCTTGACCGCTTTGGTCTCTCTGGCCTTCGAGTGGAGATCAATGGAGGAGTCGTTTCCAATGTCATCGCCGTTCATACTACCACGCTCCTTTCCCCAAGCGCGGATGGTCACCGCACGAATCGGATGTTAAAGCTTACTTCCGTAGATCTCTATGGATTACTTTTTCACAAATGGTCTCATCAACTCTTCACCCGTGGCGGACACATCACGGAGGAACACTTGGGCCGAATTCCGGGCCTTGGGGCGCAGCGATACACACCAGAACGTCTTCTGTTTGCGGCAGGCCTGGCGCCGACAAATCGAATCGGATACTACTTCTACGAATCAAAAATCTCGGCGGATTTGCTCACCCGGATCGACTTTTGGCAGACGGCCGCTGATTACGCCACGGACGGAAATCGGACGCGGTACCACTTCCGCCGCATCGAGCAACCGCAAGAGCTCAAGTGGAATCCCTATCTGCCGACCGCAAGCAGTGTTTGGAAAAGCTGGCTGGTTCATGAGCTGAAGCCCAACGGGGACATTCTTTATAGCTCGAAAGTCATCTACGATGCCGAAGGTGTGCCACGGACAAGCGTCATTCGAAAGCACAGCAGTGGCGGTGCCCCGTCCGAAAAGGTTGTCTATCACGTTTCAAGTCCGAAGGTCGGAGACTTGAAGAACTATATCCTCGAAAAGGGAAGCAATGTAGTCCCACTCAAGGAGGGATTCACGAATCTCGACCTTCTTAAGACACCTTCTCTCTACTTTTTCATTGATTCATCGGGTGTCGCAGTCGACTTGAAGATTACCGATCAGGAAGGTCGGTCGACGGTTATAGCCAGCACTCCGACGGATTCGTCGCCAACAACATTGTCTTTTTGGCCTGTGCGCGGGGGAGGCGACCCCGTCTGGCTGCCTGACGAGGTGTCTCCCCAACATGGGACTGTCCTTACGGCACCCGCTTATTGGACAAGGCGCGACGGTGTGCGCGTGATTCCGTTGTCTGGATTGCATCCTAATACGCTAAATCTCATGCACCCATTGCAATTTTCCATTACTGCAAGGGCGGAGAGTAACACCGTGATCCGAGTTTCTCCAATCTACGCATTAAGCGGGGTCGGCACGCTACCCAGGATTCCACCCAAGTACGCAAACGCTCCGATTGCGCATATTCCGCACTCCACTGGCTTGGAAACATTCGTGCGATTCAATCCCAATCGGACCGAAAAGGACATACGTGGTAACCTTGGTTGGGATTCCAACGCCAAATGGGGAATTCAGCCCGTGGTCACTCTGCAACCGCAAGACCGCGGTACATTCTTCCCTGTGGTGACGTTGGTGGATTACTCAGAGTCAGACGCGCCACGTGCGCTTTACGCGTTGGCTGCCGATACCGGTGACTTTCTGGAGTCTTACAGGGTGTTTCGCTGGGGCGATATTCGGGTCGTTACGTTGGTCAGCGGTTTCGCTGTTCCTGAATTAAAGGTTTATCGGGGCGGCGTCTTAGAGGACGAAAACGCCGAAAGCGAAAAAGTCTATCCGCTTGGCGGAGACTTCAATGTTCATGTTCCTATCGCCAGGCAAAATGTTTTGTCTAAACTGTGGTTCTCCAAGACATATGCGAATTGGCACCATCGACTATGCGCTAATATCTTTAAGTACTTCGGGGATTACGTCCTGAGTTTTCTGCCACTCGACAACCAAACACCGGCTGAGTTCCGTGACATGTGTCGCAGATTTCAGCGAGCTTCCGTTCAAGCCGAAGAGATCAGTCAACTCCCGACACTTGCAGAGGCGGTGCTTCCACTGCGAGACGTACCTTGGATGCAAACCATGCCTGAGGCGGCGCAACTCATCGAAACGGAGGGAGTGAAACGCAGGCTGAAAGAGCTTGCCGCGAAGTATCCTGCAACTGGTCTCCTCCCCACAGCACCTGGCACCGAGGTCGAGGCTTTTGTAGAAACATCACACGAAGCTGCCTTGATAGAGCTGTTGATCCAAGTTAACGAAACCGCACTCGCGACGAAGGTGCTGGCTTTCTACCGTCAAAAAACGCGAGAGGGCGTCGAGCTGGTGTTGGGTTCGTATGACGCGCGAACGGGTGCACGGCACGCGCCGGCGCGTCCGCCTCGGCGCCCCGCGAACGCGCTGCCGAGTTCTGATGCTCAACTTGCTCTTGCAAAAGCGGCTTTCAATTTAGGAAGCGTCACACTGGACGCTGATGTGCTGGCTTTTGCAACTAACGTGACTGCGCGTTTGCTCCGGGATTATCGCGCGTCTCAACCTACTGACGGTGCGCCGCGCGGCATATCAGTCCATCCCCATCAAGGGCGCCAGCATTGGTTTAACACCAATATTACGCTGTGGCCGTTGCCAGAACGTTACGCACTTCGGGTCAACGCGGACGCTTATCCATTCTTGAAACGGCTCAACGATTTCACAAAACGCATTCCTGTCGATCACGGGTGGAGCAACCTGGTTCAAGAGGCAACTTTAGAGCAAGAAGCGTGGCTGACTCGCTATATCGTCCCCCAAGTCAAGATCAAGGGTGTAGTGCCAAAGGGAGTTTTTCAGCTTCAGGATATTCATCGCGACAGCACAGTGTACTGCGTGGACCGCTGGACCCTTGCAGACGACTGGTTGGCTTGGCTTGAGGCTGCTGACGCGATGGGTCAACCAAAACAAGATACCCGGCAATGGCTGGAAAATCTTGCTCGTGTACATGGCGTCACGATTAACGGAATCTGGGGCCTGGACTGGACAATCCCGCTGCGCCGATCCGATGCCATTTCGCCGATGTTGACAGCGCGCTTCGCTCGCGTCGCCGAGTTATTGGGGCATAGCGCAGCGGCAGCATTCGCGCGACAAAATCTCAGCATGATGGCACAAGCCGGCCGTTGGCCATCTGTCATCACGGAAGCTGCCCCAGATCCAGTGCTGCAAACCGGTCAAGGTTCTTTGCTTTATCCGGCTACAAATCATTTCGCCGTTGTTGGCGCCGCAAATAACTCACAGGTAACTTGGCCGGACGCCATCGGGGTAAACAGAGAATTGCTGGCGCTTGTTGCAACGAATGCGGTGGCCCCGGCGTCGGTCCATGTTAAGCGCCGCGTGTCGCAAGATGTTGATCTCGCAATCATTCTCGCAGCCGGATGGTTTTTGCTACTTTTGTGCGTCTCTTCCGCTTGGTGGTGGTGGGTGTGGTCATATCGGAAGCGAGCATCTAAGCAAGCGCAGTCAAGTCCGCTCGTACGCACCTCTGTGATGGAATTGGCGGAGCGGCGTTGGGCGAAGAACGTGCTGGGATCTCAACCACCCAACGCGGGCGATACCCGGTATTCCAACGCGCCTGTCGAGCAGAATTTTCTTATGCAGTTGCGGGCTATTTACAAACTTGTACTGGAATGGCGCCGCCGGGAAAACCGCTGGGCCGAAGACGATCCTCGTCTGGTGGACCATGACGCCGACAATTGGCTCAACGGCTTAGACGAGTACGTTGCCGTGCTCGGTATTTACATGCGTTTTGTTATCAAGGCCGGCACCAAGGACGGCGTCAGCAATGAAAACGTGCTGGTGGAGAACGAGGACAGCAACCACATCTGGTCGCGATTGGTAATCTTTCATTCCGAGTACCACCGCGAATTACTGACACTGCTGAACAACTACACTGGACCGGAGAATGCCGATTTCTGTCGCCAGATGTCGCAATTGCTCAATTCGTTGGGAGTCCGGCAACGGGAGGACCCTTTCGACGCGCGCCAATTGTACAACTTTCCCCACAACCGCGATGCGATGGACCTCCTGATCATCAAGCGCGGTGTGACGCTGGAGGAAGTGATGCGCAATGCCTCAGAGCACCTCAAAATTCCATATTCCCATATAGTCCAGATCATTGAAAGTTACAAGAAGTTCAAACGGCGCGAGGACCCGACTCCGATTCATCCCTACACGCTTGAATTGGCCAAATTGTTGCCGCAATTCCTGTTGGCTGGTTTGTTGGGGTTGGCTTGGTACAACGCGGGTATCGGGGAAGAACCAATCAGCTTCTACCTGGGTGATTACTTCGCATCATTGGTGCGTTCACCGATTACCATCTTGGCGTTGTTGCCGTTGCTCGCAGGTTTCGCGTTGGGCGCATTTGTATTGTACCAGGTTGGTTCGCAACGGTCCGATGGGTCACTGGAGACACGTTCATCGCAGCGTGAAACGCGCTCGCTTGAGAATGTCGGTCGGTTTCTACGGGGACTCGGTTTTCTTACTTTGGGACTCGGTTTAATGGTTAGCGAAACCCCGACCTTTGCCGTTTTCGTCTTCGTGAAGGGTTTGGTTGCCATGATCTGCTTCGCCGAAGCAGGAACGCATATTCTCCCAACGGTCGTCACGCGACTGAGTCAACGCCTCCAAGACAGTATTAGTTCCAATCGCGATGAAGGGGGCATCTCATCGACTGAACAAAATGGATCTCGAAGCCTTCTCAAAAGAATTCTCCGGCTTAGGAGAAGCATTCTCAAATTCGTCAATTCTCTAAACTTTTCCTCAACACGTCCCGTGTCCGTACTCTGGCTTTCGTTGAAATATCATTTTCAACCTTCGGTTCCCTCCGGTGGCGTGAAGGGACAGGCGCAAGCAATTCTCCACTACCTTGTGCTCAGTGGATTTTTCCTCGCATCCAGTGCGTGGGTAACTCAGGAGGTACTTCGCTCGTGGTTCGTTCACACGTACCACGATGGAGCCGACCTTAAGCTCATATTTGCCAGCCTCGTATTCTGGGCTACGCTATATCTCCTCCGATTTGGCCTCAGCGTAATACAAATTGCTTTTTGCAGCGCGGCCTCGAAGTGGCCAGTTACAACCGGTGGAGGGGTACTCGGTTTGGCGTTCCTCGGCCTGGTAAGTTTTGACGGGACGTTCGCCAGCATCGTCAACGGTTCTCCCTATTGGGTCTTTTCCGTCTTTGTTTCCATCGTGTTCACAATGGCTCTTGAACAACTATTGATGGAGTGTCGTTTGAGGCGGCGCGAGGTCATGGCGCTTAGGCGCCGACAGGAGCGGCTCCACCAAATCCGTGGAGCCCCTAACCGGAGACTGGCAATCGTTTTCATCGGCAGCGACGATCTTTCCGCGCTTTCGCTGGACACTTCTGACCGGAAGCTCACGCCCAGGTTGTCCATCGAGCGTTGGCGAATTCTTCGTGATCGGCTCGGCTCCGATGCTCTTCAATTCCTCGCCAACATTGCTGGGCGTCCCGGGGACGAGACACTGGAAGGCTGGTTTCATTTGCTGCACAACCTTGAGGACAAGGCGAATGTGACGCTCTGGCATCCGCGACAATTATGTGTTCGGGGCGCTGCTCCCGCGCTTTTGGCACGTGACAACCTCCACATCGAAGTCGAAAGCGAAGCGCAGCGCGACCAGGTCTTGGTCGTTTGGCACATTCGCCGGTGGATCGCTACTATGATGTCCACAGCCGGGCAATCGCAGGATACAGGCATCAATTTGGTGGAGATTGCTTCGCGACTGAACAACCCTGACGTGGACTTAGCTCGGCATGTGGTTTTCTACATCGCGCAGAACAAGCACGACGACGGGAGCGACAACCGGCCGTCTCAAATGGACTACAATCTCAGCGAACTTGGCCAGCGCAGCAAGCTGGCCAAGTTGTTGATGGCAATTGCTCCAGATTGCCGCGCATATGTCGTCAACAACTGGACGCCCTTTGGCTTCAAGGCGGGGGCAATGACCGGAACAGATTTGGTGCCTGAGGAAGCGCTCAAGCTTACAAACCTGTTGGTGCTGGACCGCAACGCCACGGCGCTCGACCTGAATGCGCTAATGGACGACATCGTTACGGCGCTTTCAGATCCTCGGGTCATTAATGTCATTCCGGGCCGCGGCACCACAAACACACGCACAGCAATCGGCCAGGGGTCGCAGATGATCGAAGAAGGCCATCGCGCTCAGATTCAGGGAGCGATGGTGGCCGGAGGAGTGGCCGGTGAGTCGTTGGGCACCGGTTGGGGGAACATTCAGGCCGTCCATTATGGCTTGGTGCAGCGAGCACTCGTCACGCCCGGCACGGTGCTCATGCCACTAACTTCGCGGCAAGAAGGTCGCGCCGCTGTTTGCGATCGCGTCTTTGGCCTGATCGGGTTCGGGCCTCACGCGGTTGGTATTTCGGAAGATTTGTGGAGCGTCACACAGGCCGCGCACAATGCTATCAGTATGGGTATTTCCGTGCGGTTCGAGCAGTCGAAAACCTTCTGGCATAAACTTCGGGAAACGTGGAGCCACTCCGAATGGTTTACAGCCTTTCCGCGATGGTCCGGCGGTTATTTCCAAACGATGTGCGACCCGATAATGCAGCGCATCAACGACTTGGGACCTCTGTCGATATTCGCCAAAGAAGTCCGTGCGAATGGCGGGCGCTTCTTTCTGAGTGCGCCGCTTGCCTTGCTCTTCATTCTGCTTATGCCAATAGCGATTATCTGGGGTATTTCCCCATTCCTCGGCATTCTTGCCCTGCTCTGGAACCTTGGATTCGTGATGAATCAAGTGCTGACGACCAACGGATTGATTGCTTACTTGGAGGCTTCCAGATTCCATCGCATTCCGGCCCTGTTGGGCGCGTTAGCCGGCGGGGCATTGGGAGCTATATTACCAGGGATGCGCTCTTTTGGTCCGGGACTCATGGTTGTCGGCTTCTTAGGTGGGGGGTTCGGTCTGGGCATGGCTCGCTGGCTCTATGACCGTGCGCGACACGTGCTGTTGTTCGCACCCCAACTGGTCATTTACGCCCTCGCTCAGATCATTCGGCCGAGTCTTGAGTTCGTTGCTTCGGGTGCTTCGCTGAAAGACGCAAATGGAGTGGACGTCGCATTTCGCACGTGGGTGGGGCCAAACGAGAATAATCGGAGTCGGAGTTATACCACATGGCTTAACCTACGCACTGTTGTCTGGTTTGTGGGATTGCCTTCGCTCTTACTGAATATCTGGGTGCTGCAGCGACTCGATTTTCTGAACGTCGTTCTGCTTTTGCCCTCACTTCTCTTTAGCATTGGTGCGCTCATTGGCCCATTCGTCCTCGCACCTGATCCGGGATGGAGTCTGGGGCGAAAGGTCTGGCTTCCCCGATTGTTGGGTTGGTTGGGTTGCGCGGTTTTCTACACTGTCGTAGTCCAATTACTGGCTATGCTCGGCTGGTGGGAGTTGGCCGGGATGCTGTTGCTCGCGACTTGCGTTGGCGGGGTGTTGTGTTGCGGGTTAAAGCATTCTCGATTTGTTCGGTGGCTTGCCGACAAGTGGCACGGGCTTTTCGGATCACGTTGCGAAAGGCTGAAACTTAGAATGGCATTTCTCAGTAAGAGATTGGACTTACACGACTCACAATTACTCGAACGGTTTTGGTCATCCTACCAGCGATCCTTTGTCATCTCGCTGTTCGTCTTTCTCTGGTTGCTCCTTGTGCCAGTGCCTGGTCTGCTGATTTTTCAAGCCGCAGGTTTTCAATTCTTCCTCACACTGGGGTCATTAACGCTTTTCGGGATCGCCGTACTGGGCCTCGCCTTTTCTGGACTGGCTCTGGCACACCATGCCGAACGGATCGAGTTGCGAGGTAGTCGGTCTCGCGCGGGACTCCTTCAGCGGGCTGAAGACGCATTTCACAAACTCCAAGAGAAGGAACACGCGCAAAGGTTCCAACAGAACGATGGTTCGAGTCTTTACGCTCAGTTCACAGACTTTCAAATCTATCTGGATCAGCGTGGGTACGAATATGCGCGACAGACTTTGAACGCAATTGAACAAAAACTTTAGGAACTTTGTGCCACACTTGAGCGTATATTGTTCAGAATCGCTATGAAGGCAGTTGAACTTTCGATCGCGATGACGCTTGCGGCCGCCGTATTAGTCGCACTCCATCCTTACAAGGCATCGGCTTCGTCGCAGTTGCCTGCACTATCTGGCCGGACACTTTTCACCTCGGCGGCAGAAGTATTTCAGCTCCGGGCATTCTCCTACTCGCCAACGCCAATCGGAGCGTGTTTGCCTTCGAGTTCGACCATCGATGAACGATTTATTCGCCGTGATGCCCCCATGATGGTGGCTGCGGGGGCGAACGCGATTCGCATCTACGGTGGCCTCCGAATCGCAAGAAACGGTCAGTTCGACTTTGGCGTCTCTTCTGCGTTCTTCCAAGAGGCGGCTTCTAACGGGCTTTGGGTGATTGTGGGGACATATGTTCCACCAGACATGGACTTTGGAAATCCGGCCACAAGGGCGTTGTTAGTCCGCGCACATACAAATTTGGTGAGTAGATTCAAAAACGAATCGAACATCTTGATGTGGGCACTCGGAAACGAAGTTGACCAATGGCTCGCCAACACTAACCAACTGAAAAATTGGTATTCCGTTGTTGATGAAATCGCTCATGCGATCAGGCAAGAGCAAGGTGGTGGAACAGGACCGAGCTACGGACCCTACGTCACCTGCGTGAATGGGGCATTCAATTCCAGCATAGAGAACAAACCGCTCGTGCCAACAGACGACATCGCCACGAACATCGACCTTTGGGGAGTCAACATCTATAGCGGCCCAACGCTTGGCGGATTGTTCATTCAAGTTGCCCAAAATACCACTAAACCATTTTGGATCGCCGAAATGGGTATCGACAGCTACGACAATGCAAGCCGCATAGAGGACCAAACATCCCAAGCGAAATACGTCGAAGCTTTATGGGAACAAGTCTTGGCTCACCGCAAGCTGGTTATCGGTGGTGTGTTAGCATTCTATTCCGATGAATGGTGGAAAGATCCCGCCGGTCAATGCGCGGTTCACAACACTGGCGGCGGAGCGTATGGAAACGGGCCAGACAATTTTATCAATGAGGAATGGTTAGGGGTGGCCAGCGTTTCGGTCATTCCCGGAGGGATCGATGCGATTCTTCCCAAAAAAGCATTCTACGAGATCGAACGACTGTGGTTAGGCGACTGTCCGTGTTTCGGTTTCACGAACGCGGCGCCATTCTTGTCGAGCTACAATGCCATTGATAGGAGTACAAATGCATTCAACAATTACGCTGGATACCAGTATGCCTTTCATAGTGGGAACGGTTCTCCCGTAATTCGGTGTGATGTCAAAGGAGCTTCTTTAAACCCGGGAGACCGTGCACTGCATGTAAGATTGACCCAACCTGCAGGTTCCACATTCGGTTTTTTCGGGATTGCTGAAACACTATTTCCCGATGAACTCAATGCTCTCTCGGGCGTGTCCGGAGTCGATCTCAGGCCGTTCGATACGATTTCCTTCGATGCGTGGCTTGGAACAGCCGGCGCCACAAACCGGTGGCGAATTCGGTTGGAGGATTCCGATTTCGTAAATGAGTGGCAGAATGTGAATCTGAATCTGATGCCTCTGACGACGAACATTCAATCGTTTGTGATTCCCGTTCGCAATTTCGTCAGCAGTGGCGCGAAAAGAGTGGATTTGTCGCGTGTTGTCCAGATCGTTTTCCAGCCTAATGTGCCCGAATCTGTAACCTTGAGTAGTTCTCTGCTAATTGATTTGGTCGTCGACAATCTACGCATTTACTCGTCTGCAACAACAAACGAATCCTTCATGGCAAGAATCGCTAGACGTGTAGTCGTAGAAGACCGCGTCGAAACCACCATTGCGTTCCCGGTAGATCCACGCGCTGATCACATAGTGCAATGTTGGAACGGGATCAGTGCCGCGGCGTGGACAAATCTTCCCGGTGGGCCGCACAATCGAGGCTGCGCGAACGATGAAAGCTCGCACCAATCCAGATATTACCGAGTACTCCGCCAACCCAAGTAAGTTATCGAGGACTTCAAGCTAGATCGTGAGTAAGGAATATACATAATCCTCCAATGTCCGACGTCACCCAGTTGCTCAACGCCATTGAGGCGGGTGAGCCGAAGGCGGCCGATCGATTGCTGCCGCTGGTCTATGAGGAGTTGCGGAAGCTCGCGGCGGCGAAAATGGCGCAGGAGAAACCCGGGCAAACCCTCCAGCCCACGGCGCTGGTCCATGAGGCCTGGCTGCGGCTGGCGGGGTCGGATCAACAGCAGTGGCGGGGGCGTTCTCACTTCTTTGGTGCGGCGGCCGAGGCTATGCGGCGCGTCCTCATCGATAAGGCCCGACAGAGGGCCAGCCTGAAACGCGGGGCGGACTATTCTCTGGACGAGTTGCATGAGTCCGCCATCGAATCCACTGCGCCCACCGATGAAATCCTGGCCGTGCACGAGGCCCTCGATGCACTGGCGGCCGAAGACACCACCGCGGCCGAAGTGGTGAAGCTACGCTATTTCGTCGGCATGACCATCCCGGAGATTGCCGAGGCGCTGGAGATTTCCCCACGCACCGCGGATCGTCACTGGCTCTTTGCCCGGGCCTGGTTGAAGGGGGCGATTCGAAGGCAGTAATCGGTAGTCCGTCAAACAGTTTTGCGAACGTGGCGTGATTGGCCGGCCGAATACGCCATTGATGGGTGACACGATATGCTATGAGCGACCCAGCTACATCGCGGGACCGTTCGGGGAAGGAGATCTTCTTCGAGGCGCTGGAGAGGCCGACACCCCAAGAACGCGCCGCCTTCCTCGACGAGGCGTGCGGGAAGAATCCCGAGCAACGCGCGAAGGTGGAAGCCCTGCTGGCTGACCATTTCCAGCACGACAGCTTCATGAAAGAGCCGGCCGCGGAGGCGCCGGCCCGCACCGTTCCTCTGGCTCCTCCCGTCGAAGCGCCCGCGCAGATGCTCGGGCGCTACAAACTCCTGGAGAAACTCGGCGAGGGTGGTTTCGGCGAGGTCTGGATGGCCGAGCAACGGGAGCCGGTCAAACGGCGCGTGGCGCTGAAGATCATCAAGCTGGGCATGGACAGCCGGCAGATCGTCGCGCGCTTCGAGGCCGAACGGCAGGCGCTGGCGATGATGGATCACGCGAACATCGCGAAGATCTTTGACGCGGGCACCACCGATGCAGGCCGGCCCTACTTCGTCATGGAACTGGTGCGAGGGATCAAAATCACCGAATACTGCGACCAGAACCAGCTTCCCACCAAGGAACGGCTGAACCTGTTCATCAAGGTCTGTAAGGCCATCCAGCACGCGCACCAGAAGGGTATCATCCACCGAGACCTCAAGCCGTCGAACATCCTCGTCACGCTGCACGATGGTGTGCCGGTGCCCAAGGTGATCGACTTCGGCATCGCCAAGGCTACCCAGCAGGAATTGACCGACAAGACGGTGTTCACGCAGTTCCAGCAGTTCATCGGCACCCCGGCTTACATCAGTCCAGAGCAGGCGGAGATGAGCGGACTGGACATCGACACGCGTTCGGACATCTACAGCCTGGGCGTGTTGCTCTATGAGTTGCTGGTCGGCCAGACGCCGTTCGATGCGAAAGAAATGATGAAGGGCGGCGTCGACGCATTGCGAAAGATCATCCGCGAGCAGGAACCGATGCGCCCATCGACCAGGCTGAACACCCTGCCCGGCGACGCCCGCACCACGGCCGGTAAACGACGTCAAACCGATTCAGTCAAACTCGTGCATCAGCTTCAGGGCGATCTGGATTGGATCGCGATGAAGTGCCTGGAGAAGGACCGAACGCGCCGATACGACACCGCCACCGCCCTGGCCGCGGACATCCAGCGACATCTCAACAACGAGCCGGTGATTGCGCGTCCGCCGAGCCCGGCTTACAAGATCCAGAAGGCCTGGCAGCGGAACAAACTTGCGTTCACGGCCGCCACCGCGGTCGCGGCCGCTTTGGCCATCGGAATGGGTGCGAGCCTGTGGCAGGCAGCCCGGGCGACAGCGGCGCGAAACGACGCCGAGCGAACCGGGCAGGAAGCAATTGCCAGTGCCGCGGCCGCACAGAAAGAACGCGATAAAGCTGAAGCCGCGACCTATCAAGCCCAATTGCACCGCTACGTCTCCGACGTCGGCATCGCCTATCACTTGTTGATGGAAGGAAGCGTGACACGGGCGGTCGAGCTGTTGCGTCAACACATACCGGCTACTCCGGGGCAGCCTGAGTTCCGTGGGTTCGAATGGCATTACGTCTGGCGGCTCTGCCAGGGGGATGCGCTGGCCACTTCTCCACCGCAGCGGTTTCCCATGGAATCGGTCTCGGTTTCGAGCGACGGCCAGTGGATCGCCACCACGAGCAGCCGCGGCGAGGCCGGGTTTTCCCCGTGGTTGCGCACTTCGGCTTCACAACCTCCAGGAGAAGTAACCATCTTCGCCGCTCAATCTCTGCAGCCGGTTGCAACCAGCGCGACCGACCTGAGTACTCCGACGGCCGTGGCATTTTTTCCCTCGGAACACACGCTGCTGGTTGGACACGCTAACGGTTCCATCTCCCGATGGTCCGGTGGTCTTTTGGGACAGGGCGAAAGGTTGGCGGGAAGCCATTCGAACTCGGTCCGATCGATTCGTCTTTTCCCCGGCGGGTGATCTCTTTGCTACCGGCGGCCTGGATGGAAGGGTGTTGCTCTGGCGAACTGCGGATCGAGCGCTGGTCTGGGATGAGAACATCGGTTGGCCTGTCTGGGACGCGGCGTTCAGCACGGACGGCCGCCGGCTGGCAGTGGCGGGACGGTCTGAAGAAGTCCTCTTCGTTGACCTGGAAACGCGGTCTCGGAAAACAAACGGCTTGAGCGCGGGTTGGGTCACGTGTCTGGCGTTTTCGCCCAAGACCCCTGAACTTCTGATCATGGGTCGAATGAACTCGAGACTCATGGGGCTGAACTCCTCCTCGGGGGACTCGTTTGTCCTGGGAAAACACGAAGCTTCCGTCACAGATGTTGAATTTCTCCCCGACGGCACCACGCTGGTAAGTTCCGGACTGGATCAGTCCATTCGGATGTGGGATGTCGAATCGCGGCGACCTCTGGGCCTCCTCAAAGGCCATACTGATACGGCGTGGCAAGTGGCTTCATCGCGGACTGGCAGGAAGGTTTATTCGGCCAGTGCCGACAGAACCCTGAAGAGTTGGGAAGCAGATAATCCGCAAGAGTTTGATCTGCTCCATCGTGGGACCAACTGGGTTTTCGGTTTGGAATTCTCTGGTAACGGCCGTTGGTTGGCCGGAAGCGTTTGGGACCACAGTCTCCCGGACCGCAGCCTCCATTTGTGGGATGTCCCTTCGCAAAGCGAAGTGGGCCACCACCGGCTCTCCGTTAACGGTCTGATTCGAGGGCTGGCATTTGATCGGCCGCGCCACCGTATCATCGTGGGCAGCTTCGACGGGATGGTTGAAGTGTGGGACGCTCGCCTGCGGCAGGCCGACCGGGTTTTCCAGGCACATGCCCGCGACCTCTACTGCCTCACCATTTCACCGGACGGAAGGTTCCTTGCAACCGCCACTGGAGGGCGCACACCGGGAGTGGCAAAAGGAGAATTGAGGCTCTGGGACGCTGCCACTTGCCAACCGGCTTCCGACCCGGTTTTGATTAACGACACTGGAATCTCAGTCTTGGCGTTCACTCCCGATGGACGCACCCTGGCTTTGGGAAGCCCCGATGGCAGCGTCACGTTGGTGGAAATCCCTTCTACTCGGCGATTCGCTCAAGCTCAGGGACATTTCAACCCCGTCTTTTCGATAGCGGTGTCCAGCGACGGAAAACGGCTCGCTACTGGCAGCTTGGATGATTCCCTGGTCCGGCTATGGGACCTCGAACCGCTGCGCTGGGTCGCCGATTTTCCCTGCGTTTCCGGTACGGTTTATTCCCTGATCTTCGCACAAGACGGACGCAGCCTTATCGCAGGCTACGGGAACGGGAAAATCCGTTTTTGGAATCTTGAAAGCCACCGGGAAGCGCTCGCTTTGGACGCTCACGACGCGTTCATACCGGGGCTCGCGCTGGCCCCCGATGGAATGACCCTCGCTTCGGGCAGCGCCGATGGATCAATAAAGCTGTGGCCTTCTAAGCGGTATCGCAGGAGAGATTCGGAGGTGGTCAGATGAGTCCACCCGCCAAGAAGCGCTGTTCGCGTTGGCACTGGAAAGGGCCGCCGAAGCAACGAGCGACCTTTCCGGCGGCCGTATGCGGGAGCGACGCTGCATTGCACGCCCGTCTTGAAGCGTTGCGTGCCGCGCACCAGCACGCTGCCGGTTTTCAACACGACGTCGGTGGAGGCACAACCGCACTAGGCCCGATTCAAACCCATTTGCCCGCGCGCGGAGCCCGTTGCTTGCAACCCTGGGCTTTGTTGGTGAAGCCCGCTGGGATTCGCCCAGGGTAAAAAACAAATCCCTGGCAGGAGTTAAATCCAGATTGAAAGAGGCTCAAAACCTCAACGCATGAAGTGTCGTTTGAAATCGTGAATTTCCGCTGCTCGCACCAGCGATCAAACAAAACACAAAGAAGAGAGACCTATGAAGATGATCAACAAACTCACATTCGCCGCGCTCGCCACGCAACTGCTGGTGAACGCCGTGGCGCAAAGCTCCTTCGTCAACTTCGAAGGCAAGCAAACCAATCCATTGCGGCTTTCGCCGGATGGCTCCCGCTTGTTCGCCGTCAACACGCCAGACGCCCGCCTCTCCGTCTTCGATGTTTCCAGTCCCTCCCATCCTCTCCTCATCGCGGAGATACCCGTGGGCATTGAGCCGGTCTCGGTGCATCCGCGCTCCAACGACGAGGCTTGGGTTGTCAACGAAGTTTCCGATAGCGTGAGCGTCGTTTCCGTCTCGCGCGGCATCGTCACGGACACACTCCAGGCCAAGGATGAGCCAGCCGATGTTGTGTTCGCCGACGGACGCGCCTTTGTTAGTTGTTCGCGTAACAACACGATCAGTGTCTTCGACATCGCAACCCACGCGAAACTTGCGGACATTTCGTTGCTCGGCAACAACCCGCGCTCGCTCGCGGTCAGCCCTGACGGGACGAAGGTTTACGCGGCCTTCGCGCTCTCGGGCAATCGCACCACCCTCATCCCGACCGCCCTGGCACCGCCGCAGCCGATGCCGGTGAACATTACGAATGCGCCGCCCCAGGTCGGACTAATTGTCGATGCCGCCGACACGAATTGGTCCCAGGTGATCCAATTCAACATGCCCGACAACGACGTGGTGGAGATCGACGCGCAGTCATTCTCTGTCAGTCGATACTTCTCGCGTGTCGGGACGGTGAACCTTGGGCTGGCGGTGAACCCACGCAGCGGCGATCTCTTTGTTGCAAACACCGATGCGCGCAACGTTGTTCGCTTCGAGCCGAATGTGCGCGGCCATGTAGTGGACAATCGCCTGACGCGGATTGCGGTGGCGAATGGAACCGTGACACCATTCGATTTGAATCCCGAAATTGACTACGGCACGCTGCCCAACCCACTGGCCCAAGCGACGGCGCTCGCGCAACCCACAGCCCTGGCCTTTGCTCCCAACGGCGAGTCTCTCTATGCCGCTGCCTTTGGCACCGATCGCATCGCGCGGGTCGATACGAATGGGAAAGTTCTCGCGCGCATCGAAGTGGGTCCGTCTTCCGGAGCCAAGGTCAATCCTCGCACCAAGCGTGGGCCACGCGGCCTGGCGCTGAATGCATCGGCCCAACGGCTCTACGTCCTGAATCGCATCTCAAACACACTTACGGTCATCGACACCGCTACCGACACCTTCCTGCGTGAGATTCGCGTTGGGAGCTTTGACGCCACGCCAGCCGTCATCCGCGAGGGCCGCGGCTTTCTCTATGACACCAAGCTGTCCGGCAACGGCACGATGTCCTGCGCCTCCTGTCACGTGGACGGCGAGATGGACATGCTGGCCTGGGACCTGGGCAACCCGCTCGGCCAAATGGAGTCGGTGACCGTCTCTTCGTTCGGAGGTGCGACCTACACCACCAACCGACATCCGATGAAAGGGCCGATGATGACGCAGACCTTGCGAGGTTTGAAAGGATTGGAGCCCCTTCATTGGCGAGGCGACAGGGTGAACTTCCTAGCGTTCAACCCCGCCTTCGACAGTTTGCTCGGTGGGACGGTCTTAACGAATGCGGACATGATCGCCTATCGGGATTTCGTCAACACCCTCGTCTTCCAGCCGAACCCAAATCAAAACCTTGATCGAACTCTGCCTGTTCAACTCGCCGGAGCAAACCCGATTGCCGGTCGGGACAGCTATCTAAACCAAATCTTGAACACTTTGTTGTTGTCCAACGTGCGTTGCGTCACTTGCCATCACGAGACACCCGGCCAGGACTTGCCCGTCGGCAGTGGCACGGCGCGACGGATCATGGCGGATCGTGTGCTGACGGATTCGCAGCACATGAAAACACCGCACTTGCGCAACCTCTATCAGAAAACAGGGTTCACCAATAGTCCCGGTGCCGTCAGCACCGCGGGATTTGGTTTCAGCCACGATGGCCGGGATTCGACTCTCTTCAATCATTTCGTCGCGTTCCGCTTCGGGCCGTTGACCAATTACAACAACGCCGCCATCAACGTCGTGAAGTCGAACCTCGTGGCGCTCCTGATGTGCTTCGATACTGGCATGGCTCCAGCCGTGGGATACACGCGCACGATCACACCGTCCAACCTGAACACCGCCAGCGTTTCCAACGATTGGAATCTACTCGAACGCCAGGCGTCGCGGGGATTCTCAGACAACTTCTTCCTGACCGTTGCCGTCACCAACGCCAGCCTGCTGGCCAAAGGCACGATTGACGGCCAGCGCCGCAGCCTCCTCTACGTGCCTTCCACGACCAATTACGTTACCGACAAATCTGGTGTTGGTCCGTTCACTCGTGCGGAACTGTCGGCTAAAATTCTCGCCGGAGACACGCTCACCTTCATGGGAGTTCCGCCGGTTTCCGCCCGGCGCATGGGTCTCGACCGGGATCTGAACGGCGCGCTCGACGGCGACGAACCGCTGCCCGCGCTGACGGCGACGTGGTCGGACTTGGACATCCTGATTTCCTGGCCGACGAACACCATGGGAACCGTCCTGGAATCTACGGAGAGCCTTTCGTCGCCAGATTGGAGAGCGGAGACAAGTGTTCAAACCGTGGACATAGACCGGTTCAGGGTCAACGTTCCGATGACAAACCAGAATCGCTTCTATCGGCTGCGCGGTTTGTAGCCCGCTGTTGAATCCCTGCCAGTTAAATCTTGATGGAAAGAGGCTCCAAACTTCAACGCATGAAGTCTCGCTTGAAAAGCGTGATTTTCCGCTGCCCTCAGCAGTGGACGAACCAACAAAACCCGGCGCGCGCCGCCAAAAAGACAAACAATGAAAACAACAACAAACCTCCGCATCCTCCTCAGTGTCGCCCTGGCGGCGACGCTCGCACCCGTCACGCCCACCAAGGCGGCGTCGGTGGGAGCGAAAGAATCAAAGCAACTCGGGAGCGTAAGAAATGAAGTCGCCGCTACGGCTCGTGCCCGGAACACGGTACCACAATATCGTGAACATCGGCTGTGGCTGGGCGTCGGGTGTCAACTACCCCAGCAGCTACGACTGGCCGAGCTTGCTTCAGTCGATCCTGAGCGACGTTTTGTTCGTGCCGATAGAACACCCCGACCTTCTCTTCGTGCCATTCTACACGGCTTTTCCGCGTGGTTTTCAGGCCCCAGCCCGGCCCGCGGTGGCGCACCAAATAACCATCGATCATCAACACCCCCAGCGGTGTCGGCCCACGCAGGGCCGTCTGCTCGGGAGGCAGGGTTTTTAGCCGAGCCTGGGTCTGCTCCTCCGCCCGGGCTCCCACTCGTTGCACCAAGGCTTGCACGGTCGAATCTTCCACCCCGTAGCCGACCTTAGCCGCCAGCGCTGCTGCCGCCGCATACGAACCTGTCACGGTCGCGAAGTAGGCCAGCTTGTCTTGCAGCGCCGGCGAGAGTTGCTGGTGGGCCGATAAGCCCCAGCGCTCTCGTATCGGAATACCCCACTTGCCCTCAGCGGGATTTTTTCCGCGCCACACCTGCAGTACGACCGCGCCGAAGGCCGTGCGCAGTCGCATCGACTCCCGCCGCCGATGGTGTGCTTTGCGTCCGCTGAGGGGGAAAAATCGCGCCGTCCTTATCGGCTTGAGCTTGCAGTTTGGCTTCCAGGCGGCGGCGCATCCACTCCCGCCCTTCGGCCTCGACTTCAAGTTCCATGTCGCGCAGCGACGGACCAGGCTTGGCTTCCGAGTTCATCTGTCACCTTTCGTTGGTTGTGGTCGCGACTCGGACCGACAAGGATTCCGCCTCAACTATGGTGCGGGTGTCAAGTTGCGCCCGTCGCCGGTTCGCGACCCGGATTCTCCTGGTACGGCACGCCGTGACACGGTAAACTTGGCCCATGACCGTCGAGAAGATCCGCCAACTCGCTCGTTACCTTGATGCAACGCTGCAAGGCCGTGCCTGGCCATTCCGACACCCGGGCGCCGTGACCCGCCAGGACCGCGAGGCCCGCAGTTTGGCCGACCCTGCGTTCGGAGCCCGCTTCGTGCTGGCCATTCATGAACTCAACATCCCGCTGCCCGATTGGCTGCATGAGGATTCGGTCCGCCACGCCTATCAGTACATCCGGCACGGGATTGAGCGTCCACATGTCCTTGAAGCCTACCGGTTGGCCAGCCCGAGCGGTTCCGAGCTCGCGGCAGTCCTGGACGGCATGCTGGTCAGCCTCGATACCCCGCTTGAACGCATCTCTGAATTGTTGGGGCGTTCGGTCGAATCTTTGCGCCAGTACGCGGACCTGTTCTTCAATGTCCGGGACCGTGCCGACGACCCGGCCTACCTGACCAACATCGTGTACCCGGGCACCCGATTGGCCAGCCTCGACGCCTCAAACCCTCCCAGGGTTCGGCAGCAGCTCCTACAGGCCGGTTACGAGCAGGGGGCCGAGCAAGTTGCCTTCCTGGCGGGCCTGCACGGTAATCGTGGCGACACGGTGGCGAAAGACGCGGTCGGGGCCCTGGAGCGCCAGTTGTTGACCCGGGCCACCATGATGGTGCGACACGGCCAACTGGAGCCCGCCACGCTGCTCCGCCACGCCACCGCCGTGGTGGCACGGCGAAAGGTTGAGCCGGCGCCCGAGCCGCAGGATGCCGGAGGGATTACCTCGCTCGGGGACTGCGTGCTACGCGAACTCGACAGGCTGGCGTCGGCCGGCAAGTGAGCGGGACACTGGGTCAGACAGCTTGACCCTGGGCAGTCCGGCGCGCAGTGGAAGTAGCCGGGAAAACGGGGCTTCCTGGGCCGTGCGGGAGCGCGCACTGGCTGGCAACACAATCGACTTTTTCGTCCAGGTGTTGGGGATGAGCTTCCACGGCGCCATGCGCGCCATCACCGGGACGTAGAGCCAACGTCCCAATGGAAAACGGTCCCTGGCGTCGCAGCAATGCGACACCAGTGTGGCCGCAAGTCCGGCCGACGGAAGAAAACCCGATCTTACGACGCCAAGGCGGGCGGCGCCCCGGCACCACGGGAAAAAGCGGAGTCGTACGATGCCATTGCGGCAAGCGACCCTGACGGAAAATGGGGAAAATGAAAACCCTTCCTCTTACGACCGGAGTGCGGACACAGCCGATCACAACAATCCTACACGCCGGAAAAAGTCTCAGAACGCCCCAGCGCGTCGCATCGCTACGACGTCTGCGTGGCTATTCGGGCGCAAATTACGACCCCATCCTGGCCATATCTGCAAACCTTACGACGCCGTTTTCGGGGAAAGTACGATCAGAAAAAGGTTTCGTAACAACGAGTTGCCGGTGTCGGCAGGGGAGGTGAAGTGTTATTTTCCAAATTCCCATCGTAGAAAGTGCCGTTTTTCGACCGAAGTGCCGTCGTAACGCTTCCAACCGGCCGAGCTGACATCGCAGGCAGAGTGCCGTCAGCGCCGTCGCCCCCTTCTCTAAACCCCTCTGAAGTGAGTTCCGCCGCTTCCAGCGACGTGCCAGTGGTCCTATTTCGCCCCCTTCGCTGGCGCTCTGCCCGTCTGCGCCTACGACCGCAGTGTGGCTACCAGATAGGTACGACAGGCTAGGCCCGATTAAATGGCAACAGTTTACGAGCGCGTCGGGCGAAAAATTTGGCATTTTCGCGCTCAATCCCATCGTATAGTCAAAAAGGACCACTTTCGCATCACTTTTTACGATCTCTCAGGCTCTATTTCACCGGTTTTGCGACACCAAATCGAGCAAAAGTACGACCAGAAAAAAGTCAGTAAAGGAACGGTAAAGACTCCACATCCTCACGGGTGGGTGATTTTGACCCGCAAACTAGTGGCTGGCTTTCACCCGTAAAATGACACTCTCCCAGTGAGGCGCTATTTCGATGGCGTCACGATGACGTCCCATTGCACATTGGTAGACTTACCGTCGTCAAGCTAAGACACCTGCGCGGCTACTCGTGCACGAGTTACGTCTCGATTCCGCCAAGCCTCCAAGACCCGGCGGTTCGGGGAAAAGTCCGCTGTGAAAAGACATCGTAGCAGCAACCCTCACCTCCCGCCCTGCTCGACCTTCACGTCGCGGTTCACGTCGGCCGACTTGCCTCCCTCCAAGACGAGACGACTCACGGTTACTTTCGCGGTCAGGTTGGTAGTGGGGAACGGTTTGTCGCTCGGGATGACGAAATGGAAGACGTTCGTCGCTCCCGATGCCAAGCCGAGTTTGTTCGGGTCGCCGCCGATGATCCAGCGCGTTGACTGGCCGACGACCTTGCCTCGTTCGTCCAATACGAACACGGCGGCGCGTGCCGATTGCACTTTTTCCGGCAGCCCATTGGACAGGCCCAGCGACACAACGGCCTTTTGTCCGGCGACCTTCACGGGCCCCACTGCTACGGACAGTTGCGCGCAGGCCGTGGTCCAGCCCCCAAGCAGCATCAGAGTTGTCAGCGCGGGCTTCATGTGTCAGGGAAAACGCGACATAGTTGGGACGGCCGCATCCATGACCGAAGGCGATCCGGGCGCGGCGAGTGAAATGCCGCGCCCCTGGTTAACCGGGAGAGCGCCACGGGTGGGCAAGGCGTTTGAGTGTTCAGTTGGACGTAGGTGAGCTTTGCTTCGATTCGAGAAGTTCCTAGCCGAGAAGCTGCTCCAGCGTTGAACTATCGTTGGCATTAACTGTGCTATGGGGGTTCAAGCATCCTTGGTATAGCCCCCAATATTGCGAGCATACGAGTTCACCCGTGTTGCTTCGGGCTTCATGTATGGGCCACCCGGCCCTTGAGGCGAGGTCGCCTTGCCGTTGGTTGCATGCGTCCCATATTTGCGGCATGAGACTATTTCTCAGACGTTATCTCCTTTCCCGGTTGTGACCATATGATCTCGGTAAACTTTCCTGCTACTTTCCCTTTGTCGCGCAACTGCTCGAAAACTGCTGCTGGTGGCCAGCCCGCCAGAGCACCAGCAATGGCGAAGCCATCGTCTCGAAGATTGGAAAGATAACGGGCAAGTTCCTCCTCGGATGAGTAGTGGAGTTTCCACTTCATTAATGTGAGTAGTGATCTCTTTCCTCCAGGTGACTTCACTCGTTGCTTCGCTGCCACGTCACGACAGAAGATTGTGATTTCAGAGTCTGAGATACTCTCGACGAATGATGGAGTTGGTTCGGTAGTGTCCATATGGCTTTCAGGGCCAAAGTGACGGGCCGAGAAAGTAGCGATTACCTGTTAGCGGCGAACTTCGTTGACATTCAAGAACTCGCGAAATTGATTTGGCGTCACATAGGTTGTGCCGGCTCGAATTTCAGCAAGGGCGTTCGCATTTCCTCTGAAGGCACTGACCAGGACATTGTTGTCCGCAAATATCGGTGCTCTATTTGCGGCAAGAACGGCGAAATTGAAAAAGAGGACACGATCCCCAGCGATTCCGTTTTCCATTTCGCCCCTGGGGAGCCTAGAGCCCACCTCATAACCAAGGACTAGGGATTCGCCGCTGCCGTCGTAGGCACCTGTTGCTTGGCGCTGCCCGTCGTAAGCGAAGATGCCAGGAGGAATGAAAGTTGCAGCGATTAGCATTATCCACAGCCGGAGCAGCCACCGTAATCGCAAAGAAAAAATGGCGATCATATATCAGTCCGTAGCCTTGTGACTCTGTTTCTCGGCGAACTCCAGCTTGCCAACTTCGGCTGCGGTCAGAGCAGCACGTAACGGCTTGAGAGCTTTGACAACAGCCGGGTAGTCCTTCTTGCGCCACGCTGTTTCTGCTTCGGCACGCGCTATCCGCAAATCACGTTCGAGGGCGTAGGTTTGAACTTCTCTTCGACGCTGCTCTGCAAGTTCTGCGAAGCTCTGCTCGCTCCCCGCGACGAACGATTCTCCATACTTTCGAAGCATCTGAGCGAACTGAGCAACAAACGAAGCCAAGGCGTCGTTGGACGTTACTTGCACCAAGGAAAAACGTCCGGCTTCCGGTGCTCGACGAAACCGCAACATTTCATCGATTGAAAACGGAGGATTCGCTGAACCTTTTTTGCCAATCAGGAGACCTAGTTCGTAGGAACGATTTCCGTCAAAGACAAGTTCGACGAATACGGATGGCGACTCGAAGCGAACCCGATACGGAGTCGATTCAATACATCTGTAGCCCCTCTCCGTTAGGAAGCCAAAGTGCTGTTGGGCCGCAGTCTGTAGTCCAAGGTCTGGCATATTCTCAGTTCGCTCCGGGCGGATGGTAAGCTCCCGTCTGCGGGTTGTATTTCCACCCGTGATTTTCCAGCAAGTTTCGTTCGGCGTTCAAAAACCCTCGCGTTGGGATTTGCTGACCTGTCGCCGCGTCACGGAACGAATCAAAATAGGACGGCCATTGCCCATCTCTGCCCGCAACCGACTGGAGTTCTGTATCCAGTTCGCTTGCGCCGAACCCTGATTCGGTAAGTGCAGGAAGTAGTCGCCTTCCTTCCACCCGGCTGCTGTTGTGGAAGTAGGATGGTTCCACTTAAAACAGATTCAACCCACCTTGTTCGGCTGCCGCTGTTCCCTGTGCGGCAACTGTGGAATGGCCGTCGTAGGCAAAACTGGCCGACGACACGAGAGTCGTAAGGGCGAGCCACGCCCAGAATGCCAGCATAAACGATTGTCGTAAGCAGAGTTTGGCCGTCATGCTCCTTCGTTGCTTTGCTTCACGAACGGTTTAACAGTTCGTCCAGACTCGGCTTGAGTCCGAGCACATCAAGGCATTTCTGTGCGGTTGTCCGCAGCGTTCTCCAATCGGGATTGTTCTCGACTAGCTCTTCCACCGAGTGAGATTCGCTATCGAACGCAACAGCTTGCGCTACGGCATTGGCGACTTCGAGGAACTCGCGGAGGGCTGCCAATTGCGGAGCATTGAACTGTTTCGACAAGACTGGCGACGTCAAGGTCGTTTGCACCGTGTTCGCAGTCGACTCCAAGATTTCACTCGGCAAGATGTATTCGTCCTTCGTTCCACCAACACACAACCGCCTCTGGAATTCGATGGATGCGAGCCGGCCCAACTGAAGGCGTAGCTGATTTTTCATGACTTCAAGGAGCGTTCGGATTCCCCAGCAGGGGAATGTGGCCTTCGTTCGCGCGATACGGCACGAGCCGCCCCGCATCGTCGTAGTAGTTACCGCCTCTATCCATCACTCGAAGCGTCCATCCCATTCGCGAATTCGAGCCAGCAGGCGCGTTCATGCTCGGTCCATGCATTCTGACACGCTCAAACCCAGCCGTATCACGGAACACGATGCCTTGGCCGCTACGTTGCGGTCCCCAAGCCCAACCGCGCGGAACTCTTGCGATTACATCATCGACACTCGCTCCAGCAAGCCCCTGAAAGTTACCTGCCAAATGTGAACTACCCTGCCGTGCGAGGGTCTGTGAGGAGACAGCAACTCCCTGTGGCGTTACGTAAAAGACCCTCGGTGCATTATTTGCGGCAGGCAAGATCTCCTCAGCGCTCCTGACGCCCGTCCTCAGCGCTGTTTGCCCACCTCTGCGGAGTGCACTGGTGGGACTGATGAGGGCCGTCCCAATCGTCAGTGCTCCCTGTGCGTTGCCGTCGCCGAAGCTCGCGGCCGGGGCCTGACTGTCAATTCCGTTTCCTCGCGCGTAGTCCTCAAAAGCGTCTCGGGTAGCACGCCTGACAGGCCCAAAAACTTCATCATTGAAATCGCGCCTCTCCTCAGGTACCCAGCGTCGTGGCCCGCCACCGAAGCCTGCCGCACTAGGTCCGTTGCCGAATCCCCCCACCATCCCTGGCACCCCAGACGCAAACGTCAACAGGGGGCTCTCCAATTGGTTCGCCGCGAAACTAGCCGTGCCGCGTGTTAGGCCGAAGCCGTATTCCAAGGCGGTCTGCCCTTGCGTGCGAGGATTCATCAAACCATCGAAAGTAGCCATGCCGTTGCCGTACACTTCGCCTACCCAATTTCCAAAGCGGGTCGCCAGGCGCCCATTGGGATCTGTGAAATTCACGGGGTCAGGCCAGTAGCCATAGGGATTCGGGCCGGCAGCGAACCCGAATGGATCAAATGACAACCACTGTCCCGCCTCGGGGTCGTAGTAGCGCGCCCCGCGCCAGTAATAGCCGGTGCTGTCGCGCCAGATGCCGGCGTGGGCGCTGGCCTGCACGATGTCTGCACCGTGGCCAAGCGGCGGCGGGCGGTAGCCGGGAGCGGCACCGTAGGCGCCCGACCGCGCGCTGTTCCAGTGCAGTTGCCCGTGATCCTGGTCGTAGACCGCGTGCACGTCGCCCCGCGCGTCGCTCAATACGGGACAGAACAGGTGCGGGCCCGGCACGATGGCGTCAAAGCCCCCTCGCCCATTCAGGTCTCCGTAGTCGCCCGGCGCATCCGGCCCGTAGAGTTTCCAGGTCGTCCGCCCGTCCACGCTCAAGCCCAGTTCGAGGAACTCCACCTGGGGATCGAAATACGAAGTGATCACCCGCGCTTGGGCTGGGAGCACAGTGCCACCGTTAGTCACCGGCGTCTCGATAGTTTGAAGGCGGCGATCCAGTCCGTCGTAGACGGCGCCCCAATTCATGCCGCCGCCCGTGGTGTCCCGTTCCTCGATTCTTAGCAGCCGCCCACGCGCATCCCAGGTGAAGTTTTGCGTGCGATTCGTGGAGCCATTTGGGTTCAGCCAAACGCGCCCAGTCACCTGCCCGGCGCCGTCGAACGTCGTGCTGCGGCGCATTTCACCCGCGGTATTGGTGAACCAGCGGCTGGTGTTCGTGGTCCACAGCCCGAAGGTGTGGTCGGCGATGGCAACAATCTGGTGGGCGCCCGTCGACAAATCCATCGTGGCGCGCCACTGGATCGGGTTGTTTGATAGGCCGGTGTTCACGAGGGCCACTTGTTGCGGTTGGCCGTCCACTGTTACGCGCACGCTGACGCCGTTGCGGTAGGCGTTCACGTAGCCGTAAGCGGGCTGGCGCAGCGTGGTATTGGTGTCGTTGGCAATCCGGGAGAAGGCGTCGCCGCCGCCACGCCAGGTCGGAGACAGGCTGGCAGCCTGTCCCACTTGCGTGAGCACGCCGGGACCGGAAACGACGCCCCGATCGTAGGTGAAGGTGTTCGTCCACTGTTTGTTCGCATCGAGGTTCAGTCGCTCTTGGGTGAGCCAACGTGTCGAGGGCGCGTACGCATAGGCCCGGTCGTCAGTAAATTGGTTGGTGTCGTTCCGGACTTGCTGATGCGTTGCCAGCAAGCCGTCGCCGGTCCACGTCATCGTTTCAGCCAATCGGCTGGTGCCGTCGACGATCGTGCTGCGAGTCAAGGTGCGGCCCGTGCCGTCCCGCGAAGTTACCGAAGTGGTGCGTCTGCCCACTGTGCGGCTGAGGAGCATCCCGGCCGTGTCGTAGCCGTAACTGCCTCCGCCCGTCTGCCCGGTGGCCGAAGCCAGCAAGCCATCTGCATCCCAAGTGAACGCATAACCAAAACCGTGGAAATCCACGCCGGCGCGTCGGCCCGCGGAATCCCACGACTGACCAGACGAACTGACGGAGAGACTTCCGGCCTGGATGCTTTCTCTGACTGGCAGACCGTAGGCATCATAAGCCCAGTGATTGGTGATTGGCGGTCCCGTAGCCGCATTCGTGTAGGTCTCGATGAGGTCGGTGAGGTAGCCTCGAACGTCGTAGCGCAAGAGGGTACTGAGATTGTGCTCGGGCAAAGAGCCGGTGTGCGTGTTGGTCGCCAGCCGCAGCCAATCGTCGTAGCCGTAGGCGCAAGAGACCCCTCGACCCTCGGTGCTACTTTGTGGAAGCCCCAACCACCTCCCACTCGAAAAATAGGTGTAAGCATTCGACCGGCTACCGGTTCCGCCTGAGCCGAGAATGAAGTCGTTGAGCAGTCGATTGGCGGAATCGTAGCCCGCGCGCCACTGCTGGCCGCCGGGCAGAACCTGATTCGTGAGGTTCCCGTTCGCGTCATAACCATACAGGGTCACTGCGCCGTCACGGTCGGTTTGGCTGCTCAAACGATTTAATCCATCGTAGGCGTAGGAGGAAGTCGTCCAAGTTACCACCGTGCCGTTGGTGCCGGATTTGTGCGCCCGGGAAACCAGATTACCAGCCACGTCGTAGCTCGACTGCACGAACTCGCGCACGCCCGAGGCGGGATACGCGATGGAAAGCACCGGTTGGCCGTCGGTGTCGGTGAAGGTCGTGGACACGATGGCGCTAGTCCCCGAACCGTTGGTCAGCGTGACGCTGTGATGATCCTCCGCGTAAGCGGCCGTGAGTTCGCGGAACAACACGTTGTTCGTGTTCCGGATTTCGATGCGAGCAGCGCGGCCGAGCGCGTCCCGCCAAATGATGAACTTGTCTCCGAGCGCGTTGATGTTCGTGAACGCAACCCCCGCAGCGTCATAGAAGCTCCGGCTGATTTGCTGCACAGTGTTGCTGGGGGAAATTCCAGGAAGCAGCGGCGTATTGGGGGGAGTGACGGAGGTGATGGCCGGACCTGCGGCGACTTTGACGCGATCCAAGTCGTCAAATTGGTTCGTCCACGCAAACTTGGCCGCGTCTTCGAAGCGAACGAGGTTTCCCCGCCGGTCGAATTCGACCACGTTCGTCGCCAGCGCGATGCCACCGGTGTTGTAGAAAACGCTCGTGACACGGCGGTTCTTGTCGTCGTAGGTCAGTTGTTCATACGAGCCGTTGCACGCAAACTGGCGGTGGAGGCGGCCATCAGCGTAATAGAGCCAACGGTTGGTCGAACCGTCGACATTGCGGCGGTTTACCGGCTGGCCGCGGGCGTTGTATTTAATTAGGCTGAACCCCCCAAGCGCATTCGTGTATGCGGAGATTTGGTGCCCTGGCTCGTACCCAAAACTCTCGCGTCCCAGAAATTCACCTGTGCTCGAATACCACTCCGTCTGCGTCCGTCTCCCGATGCGGTCGTAGCGGTTTGATGTGACATTCCCGCGCGGGTCAATGCAACGGGTCTTGTTTCCGAACACGTCATATTCGGAGAACGCCATCGTGAACTGGTTGGCGCCGGTCTCAGCTTCCACGCCCATTCCGTCGCTGCGGGCGCGACTGCGCCAGTTGATCATCTGCGTCGGGCGCCCTCCGCCGTCGTAATCGCGGAACGTGTAGTCTTCCGGCCCAAATCGTGGTCCATCCGCCCAGACAGCATCGCCATTCTCATTGTAGTGAGTGTAGCGCCACGCAATGGGTTTGGTACCGCCGGGCTCAAAGACTTCCTGCTGCTGCGGTCGACCCATCCCATCGTAAGCGAAGCGAGTTCGGCGGCCCGCAGCGTCCATTTGTTCTTCCAGCCAGCCGCGGGCACTGAACCGGTTTGTCAGAATTACGTCGGGATCAGCCGTGCCGGTTTGACGGATTATCCGCGTAAGGTAACCGCGCTCATCGTATTCATAGCGGTTGGTTGCTACATCGGGCGAGTTTGCAGCGCGCACTTCCATCGACCTCAACCCGTGGCTGACAAAGCCGTTAGAAGTGTTGGATACCGACGTGTAAAAGTATAGATTTGTGATCGCATCGGCCGCCGTGGCGTTCGAAGGCCAGACTTCCACGCGACTCAAAAGCCAGGTATTGGTGTAGTAGTAGAGGTTGGTTGCGCCGTTTGATTGAATGATGCGCTCGGGCAAGTTGGCACCATTGTACTGTATCGAGACAGTCGCAGTCGTGTTGGTGTTCCCGTCGCCCAGAAGGTCGCCTTGGACCGTGACGTTGGTCGTATTGCCGCTGGGATTGTACTTGAAGCGCGTCGTCAGCCCACGCGCATCCAAGGTCAGGGATTTGCTACGAGGATAGGACTCGGCAGAGTGCGTTGTGTACCATCGTCCCAAGTAATCATTCCATGCCATGCCCGTTTCATAAGTAACCCAGTCGTAGTGCCAGCCCGTCCAATTCGTGTTTCCTTCAGCATCCTGGATCAAGTACACCTTGCTGTCCGTATAGTGATAGAAGTTCGTACGGCCTAACCCGTCGATGACTTTCGTACTTCCCGTTATGAGCCCTGGAGGGGAAACGAGGCTGCCGCTGTCGTTGTTCGTGTAGATAAATTCCGCGTTCTGGACCGGCCGCTGATCAAGACCAACCGTCGCGTATTGCTTCACCACACGACCCTTGGGGTCGTAGTCATTGATCAACTCACGACCCTCTGGCTGCTCAACGCGCAAGAGGCGATGCGTGCTGACGAGATTCGTCCACACGAGCGTGCCGACCACACCGCGCTGGTAGTCAATCTTGCCAGTGACGGCGTTCGTGAAAGCCACCCACGCTTCGAGCGAGTTGGTGCTCACTGCTGCCGGATCCCGGCTCGGCTCGAACAGATAAGTGTAGTTCACTCGCGAGCCGTCAGGCCGAGTCACTTCGGTTAAATCTCCCCAGCGGTTGTAGTTGTAACTCAAACGCTGGCCGTCCTTGGAGAACAATTCGCTGATGAGCCCGCGTTCATTGTAATTGAGCACCACCGAAGACCCTGACGAACTGGAAATGCGCCGGACTTTGGCGTAATCGTGCGCCAGCGGATCTTCCCCGTACTCAAATCGCAGCGCGTTCCCTAGTGGGTCCTGCCACGAACTCAGCCATGGGCGCAGATATGATCGGCCGTTTCTTGGAAACCCGCGCCAGGTGTAAACGCGTGCCGAGCCGTCACCCGGGAGCACGACATAGTTGGTTACTGTGGCACTGTTCGTGCGTATGATGAAGCGGTTGTTTAGGTTGCGCGCCGGCCCTGCCGGGGCGCTTGAGTTGTCATAGTGCCGGTTCTCCTGCCAGAGCGTCCTCCAGACATCCGAGCCGACCTTGGTATAGCGCAGTACCGTCCCGTCCGGCTCGGCCGCATCAATCGCGTTTTCATTGGGAATCCGCACTAGGTAGGGGGTAAGACTAATCTTCCAGTTTTGACCGAAGTCTCCTTCGCCAAAGCTGCGGCTCGAATAGTTGCGCCCAATCGTAAGCGGCAATGGCCCCGGCAGCGACAGATCGGTGTCGTTGATGTAGAATTCCCCACTCAGCACGCTCACCGGGTCACTCACGAAATTGCCAAAACGTTCCCCGAAAGACGTGCGATTCAGGATTCCGACGTCTTCAATGGTATTGGCAAGCTGCTCATTCGATGTCGTGCTCGGATCGAGGTTGAGATCATTGAGGAGGAGTAGTCTGGATTCGGGATCGTAGTCTATTACTCTTGAGACTTGCTCCTGCGGAGGGACGGGCGGGCTGAAGAACCCTTCGCTGTGAAAGGCGACGATCCCATCCACCATAATTTGGACGTCAAAGAAGACCGTCCCATCTGTTCGACGATTGACGTCGACGCGCACGTTTCCGCCATCGAGATCGTGCCCGAACTGTTCGAGAGAAAGCCATTCTCCAGTATTTGCAAAGAGCCTGATCTGTCCAACAATCGCTTGGCCGATCTGCGCTGGACTCGCACCTTCTCCCCCGTTTAACCCTGTATTCAAGAGGGCGGCATGATAGCGAGGACTGAGAATGAGCGCCCCGACTCGTTTGCCCACGGCAGAGTCGATCTCCCCCGGGGTCATGAGCACGAGCGCCGCGTTAGAGATTCCCGGCGTGCCGAAGACACTCTGCACTGTCTGCCATAGCGCGGGATCAAAATCCTTGAGTTTCTTCTGGCCGGCGCCCTGCGGATACTCAGTTTCCCCGTAGGCAATGTAATTCGTCGCGGTCAGCCTCAAGATCCCAGGCTGGCTGAGCAGACCCTGAAGCTGCGATGCCTGCAACAAGCTCACTGTCGAGATCGCGTTTGTGCGTCCGAACAGATCATTCAGAACTTGATGCTCCTGCGCGCCTTCATTGAGCGCGTTGAGATCCAGGAAATCTTGAACCGCCCGCTCGTTCGCCGGATTGATATCGGGGCGCAACGTGCCGTTGCCTACTAGGCTGGTTTCACGGAAGCAAACATCCAGCCGAGGACGGGAAAGTTGAATAGCCCCCGAAAGGAGCACTCCGTTGGTCTGCCGCTTGGCCAAGAGTGAACTGACTGCGACCGAGCGGGAGGCATCCACGTGCGTCTTGTAGAGCCGGCCCAGCGCCCCACGAAAGGCATCCGTGCGGTGGAACCAGGTCCCGCCTATCAGGCAGGCTGTGAGTCCGTCCACTCGCTCCGGCCGCAAATAAGCGCCGGATGCATTGGTCGCCGCCCGCGCCCGTTTCGATTCCTCAAACAGTGACTCCATCATCCGAGTGGAAACCCGACCTGCATTAAAGTAGACGGTGGAAAGATCGCCCTTGCGCAGCTTGCGTTCGATGACGGTCGTATTCGTGATGCGATTGGGCTGGACTAACGTGACGGCCGGCAGGATCGGATTATTGGAATTGGTTGGCGGCTGGTAGCTGTGCCAGCGAAGGCGCAGCGTCAGTTCGTCATCGGTTGCATCGAGCAGCACCGAATCGCGCAATTCATTCAGGGCTTGCGTGCTTGTCAGACCTGCGGAGACGGCGTTGCTGAATGAGACTGAATTCGTCAATTCGCTTCGGAACGCATTCAAGCCGAGCTTCATTTCGTGATTGCCGTTTGTCTCGACAAACCACAACTGCAACACACGGGTGTGGAGATCGAGCAGCCGAAACTTTCCAGTCGTCAGCATGCGGGATGCGTTGGTCGTGCTGGTAACCTCAACTTCCACGCTTTCGAACAGATTGGAATACGCTGTCTGGCTCTGAATCAACGTGGCCAAACTCTCGATTACCGTATTCGTCCCTGTCACCACCGCTGGGAGTGGAAAATCGCTCCAGCGGCTGTAGTGATGTTTGCGCGTTCGCACCCGCACGCCGAAGTCTTCGAGAGTCAGCCCCGTGTAATTGTCTTGAAGCATCTGTTTTAGGTAACGGGGCAATAGCGTCATGGGCGTGTCGGACTTGAAAGCGAGCCTCATCAAGTCCACATCGAAGCGCAAGTAGCCCATTACCCAATCGCGTCCAGTGCTGTAGCGCGCTGGCATGTAGTCGTTGATGTCGAGTCCCTCCTGAACTTCCAGGTCTTTCAGCCACGGCACCAAGGGTCGCCATGCCCCATCGACATAGGCGGCAACGTAAGGGAAATCCGCCTCCACCAGGGCGTTCGCGTTTGTCGCTCCTGAGACCTGAATAGTGAATGGGAAAAGCCGTTCCAGAGCATTCTGATGGAGCTTAAGTGTGCCAGATACCGGGAACACAAAACCCGCGGGCACGTTGCACCGGCGCAAGAGATAGACAAGCAATGCACACTGCTCCAATGGCGAACCCTGACTCTCCATGTAAGCAGCCATCGCGCCACGCCTTACGCCGCCGGATCGCAGTGCACTTGATGCCGCTCCGGGGCTAAATGCGTCAGTCAGGAGCACCTCATTGAAAACGTAATTCGCGAGGGCGATGGGATCGCGGTCAAAGTCCGAAACGAGCCGCTCAAGCTGCGGGTGGCTACGCAGTTCCGGGCTCAGGTCAACGTTGGTCAGCGATGACTGAGCTTGCGTAACCACCAGCGACACCATGTTCAACAGGTTCGTGGCGCGGAGCTCCTCCGTGGATTTGCCCAGGAATGCCGAAGGCGCCGGCTCACCGTGCAAATGCGGTTGCGCAAGAAAATGCGATTGCCAGGCCGGTTCCAGATCGAAGTTTAGGACATATAGCGGCGATGCGACCGCGGTACTGCCCCAGACCAGCGGAGCCGCCACTCCGTTGGAGAGAACTTGGCCGCTCAAGGAAACGACGAAGAAATACTCGGCCTTGCTGGCGCGATGCTCGACTGTGAATTCTTGGCTTGGTGCTCCAGCGGTGAATTGTGGGCGAACGATGCTGTCCAAGCCGTACGCGGGAAGGCTGAACACCAGCCCACGCTCGAAGAAGGTTTGATAGTAACTATCCGCAGGGCTCGGCAGCAGCAATTCCTGCCAGCCCATGTTCTGTTTCGTTGCACGGTTGTAAGCGGCGACGCGAAGCGCCTGCCGGTTCGTGCCAATCGCCGTGCCAGCGGCGATATGGAAGTGGTAAGTCCGCCCGACGTAGAGGGTGGGCATTCCGGCGAGCGAACCAAATGCCGCGAGCGGGTTGGTGAAAACTAACGGCTGACTCGTATTCGTCGCATTCCAGTGCCGCCATTGGTTTGTCCAATCATGGCCGGGATAGAACGTGTTGGCATTGCCTCCTCCATCGTCAAGCCTCACGCCGGGAATGTTATCCAGTGCTTCGACGATACTGAGCAATTCATTGCTTGTCCCGGTGCCACGAACGAATCGGGATGCGCCCGAGGCGGCGAAGTTCGCAGGCATAACCTGCAACGGTTCAGGACTGCCGATGGCAACCCAATCCAGCCGGAATTGCTTGAAGGCTGCGGGGGACAACTTCTTCGCCGTCGAACTGGAAGCTGGCTGATAGAGTTTGCTGAAGCCGTGGTCCCCGACTACCTGAATCTCTGCGTTGGTTCCGTTGGTGCGCAGGCCCACGATGCCCTCGGGCCTGATACCGGCAAAGTTCGCCGACCACATCTGCGGCGCTTGAAGCGCGTTCCCGCTCCAGGTAAACAAGCGGAACTCGTAGGGGTCGTCGGTGGAATCGCCAGGCGGACCTGCGAGAATCCAGTACGTGCCATTCGTGTACTCCAGGCTGCGGATCCCGCGTCCTCCAAGATCAAGTTCGACTGGTGCTCCAAGCTGAGCCGGCCCAGTGGCCGGGTTATTCGTCACCAGCGAAGCGAGGTTCAACATAGGGATCAGCAATGCGCGCCTCCGCTCTCCACGAGGCACTAGAGGTGCCCGGAGACCGAGATAGGCCTGATTCGATCCACCGGTGGCAATGAAACAGAACCCTTCGACAACGAAGCCGTCGTTCGTCTTTGGTGGATGCAACACGGCTGCGCTCGTTGCCAGCCCGTAGTAGCCAGCTCCTTTGCCATGCGTGCCATCCGTGTCCCACTTGAGCACATCGTCGCGCAGCTTGTCGTAACGTCCCACATAATTGAGCTGCGCGTTTGTCCCGCTCCCCGATATGTCCGTGGCGTAAATGCGGTTACGATTGGGAGCCAAGGGCCCGTCTGTGATGTTGCCCAGGCTGCCAAGCCAATAGATGCGGTCGCCGAAGCGTGCGGACGCTTCAATATCCATTTCCGCGAGTTCCTCGCCGTCGAGGTTCGTCAGGTTGAGTGAATTCGTGAAGTTGAACGTTTTGATCGCCAAGCCGGGCCCGTTCCGGCTGTAAATGCGCAGCGGGAACGTTTCGTCGTCCGCCACGAGCATGTAGTTGGTGTCGAGAGGGATCGCGGTGGAAGCGTCAGAGATCCCGATGTGGAAGCCAACGTTCGTTCCCCACAGACCTGACGCCGAATAGGGCAGGATGTTCTCCGAATAGTTTGTGCCATCGCTTACCCGCACGCGGATTGAGGCGTTGAAGCAGACATTGGTTGGCGCAATGCGAACGATCCACTGGTTGTTAGTGAAAACTACCGTGACCCTGTTCGTGGGCAGAGCAGCAGTATCAAGACTAGTCGCGCTGACCTGAAGGGCGCTCAGCGCCGTCTCAGCGTCTGAAATGGTCAACGGCAGGATGGGGTTACCCGGATGATTTACGACGCCCGATAAAGCCTCGCTGTGGGAGAGCGACGGCGTATGACTGAATGGCGCTCCAAAATTCGAGCCACCGATGTGGTTCAATGCGGCGTTAGCGCGGCTTGTGGGATATGTGTTGGAGGTATTTCCGAGCGTGAAATTTGGGGCGGTGCCTCCAAGATTGTCACCCGCGACCCAATCGTTCGCGGTCCAACCGACGGTATGTCCATTGCGGGCGACATAACCGGCAGTGAAGCCTATATCGACAATCGTCCCCGTCGCTGAGGCAGTGGGATTGCGACGGAAATTGATCAGGCCATAAGCTTTGTCGGGAGATCCGGTGTTGTCGAGTATGCCGACGGCATCCAAAACCGTCCAATTGGTCGCCACGCCGTCGAGAACTCCGTCATCGTTGACGTCCGCATCGTCACTGTTCGCTGGCGCAACGGTTGAACGGATCAGCAGGAAAGTGATCGACGCATTGAACAGATTGGTCTCCCCGTCATCGCCCCCATGGCCAATCGAACTACCGCTCCCATCGCCCCATCCGCCAAGGCTGCCACTATTAGTCAGAACTGTTGCCCCGCTGACTGTCGCGTAAGTGTGAAATTTTTGAAGCAGGACGACGAAGCCGTTGCTACCCACCTGAAGGCCGCTCACCGGAATGACGTTCAAAATCCCGCCCGTGTTCGTGCCGTTGCCATCGATGCTGATGAAGTAAGTGCCGGCTCCGATGACATCGTTCGTGGCCCCACGCAGCTCAATGTATTCTTTCGGGGCGTCGTCGGTAGGCGGATTGAAAAGGACTTCGTTGATAAAGAGATTTCCAGCACCCATGAGTTGCCCCACAGGGCTGAGTAAAAAAGCGAGCGTCAGGAACGAGACGAGACGATTCATGGCAGGTACAAGAAGAGTGTGGGTAATTCCTTCCCGACAAGCCGGCCCACTCAAGGGACTGTCCCGTTGCTGGCCGGGAATTCAATCGTGATGCGCAGAAAGCCCCCGTTGGTGCTCGACGGCTGGGAGTCCTGCCAGTTCAAAATCCCATCTCCATCCCAATCGCTCCCGACCCCTGCTCGAAAAAACTCGTGGGGGTTGACAGAATTGGTGTTCATGACGTTGAAGATGGCCTGCCCCAAGGCGCCCGTGACCGGCGCCGTCCACGGGAAGTTCATCGGATCGTTCAATACAACGGTTCGGTAAACCTCGTAATTGGCGTAGCTCACAGCGTTGGTGATCTGGATTTGAAACCGGTTGGAGTCGGTTTGGGTGATCTTCAGAATAGGCTGGGGCACATCATCAGCCCGAGCGAATCGAATGGCCAACGCCGCGGCGCCGACTACGAGCAAACCTGCGCCGAGTGAAAGGCTCCATTTGCGAATCATCATCTTCATAGCAACGATTTCCTTTTTGATAAGCGGATCCAACGCTCAAGCAATTGAATGCTTTAGTTAACTTCTGCTAAGAACTACTCCGCTGTCGTTGTGCAAGCGCGGCGATTGGCCCTCGGTCGCGTCGCTTTTGCAAAATGCGCGCCGCTTGCCCGAAAAAACCCACACGGATCTTGGCCGATCCAAGTCGCTCCTGTTTCATGTTTCATACAGGCAATCCTATGGCTGATATGAACTCAATCGAGACCTCGCCGCCGGAGGTCTTCCATGCATCGCACAGTCGCTTGCTTCCACAGTTATTCTTCCTGCTCACCATGGGCAACGGCCAGGTGGTACGCATTGCCAATGCCAATCATCAAAGCGTGACTTTGTCCGCTGTTGTACAATGGGTTGTCGCCGCGCGCCCGACTTCCTGCGCCAATTCGTGGTTGATTCCTTTCCGGACGGTGTAAAGAAATCTTCCTTGTCGCGGCAGAAGTAGGGGAATCCCTTTCGAGCTGGGACCGAAATCGCGCGAGTAGTGATGCAAACTCCAAGAAGTTGGCGCCGCAGCCACTTCCCACGCTTTCCGTGACCGCGGCCTCCCATCGAATTCCCTTTTGAACAAAGCTTTGGAGAGCGCCAGCACAGATGCAGGCTGCGTCGCTACGAGCCGCGGCTGCTGCGCTCACGCGATTGGCGAATCCTTCGCCCATGTTCGCTTCCGGTTTGGTCTTGGCGGCTGAACTGCATAGCGTTCTCCCAGTTCAGCGGAACTGTCACGCTTCTGACAGAAACCTGGCGACGACGCAAGCAGAAAAATAAAATATGTCGTTAACGACATGGTGAGTCGCAGTGGCTTCTTTTCTCTTGATGGCCGGTTATGCCGGCTACTCCAAAACATCGCCGCTTTTTGGGAGAGGCGATCCGCACTCACCGCAAAGAGGCGGAATTCAGCCAGGAACGATTGGCAGAGAAGGCCGACCTTTCGACCGTGTTCATCAGTCGAGTCGAAAGGGGAAAGGAATCGCCGTCGGTGGATTCTCTGGTGAAGATTGCACGCGCGTTAGGCGTGCGAGTGCGCGACTTGGTGGCCGACTTCTGATCGCTCTGGTCAGCGTGCGCGACGGTCTCAGGTCCGACGGGCGTGGTTCCCGCGGCACGCGATGTCCTGAATGCTCAGATGCTTGGTCGGGAGAGGTCTCGCCCAATCGTCGCCTGAAATTTCGCCGACTCGGCCGTGTCGCCGACCCGGAATGATGTTCGACGAAGGCGGACAAGGTGTTGGTCGTTTTGCCGACGCCACCCTTTTGATTGCCGACGACGATGATCCGCGTCCTTCGCTCCCCCTTCTCCGGGAAAGCACCTGTGACGGACTGATTTTGACCATGACCATTTCCTCGATTCGCCCCGCCTGGTGGACGGAGGAATTGAAGCTTGGGCAGACCTTGGCCCTTCTCGTCGCGGCGCAGTAACGGGCCATCTCCCGCTGGTTATGACCCGAAGTCCTCACCTTCTTGCGCACGTTCAGGCGCAAGTCGGCGATATGCAGCGGCAGGCAGCGGCAGTCACTGCTCCGCTTGCATGCTTGCGTATTTGGGCCTCAAGCCGCACTCTTCCTCAGTTCACCGGTGAGAGCGTTCCAAAGCGACAAGCTCCCGTCCTTAAACCGCTGCCTAGTCGCGCCGCTGCGGTTGGCGGTGCAAGTCCTGTTGCTATCCGTGCTGGCCCGCCCTGCGCCGGCCTCCGCTGCCGGCGTCACGATCATCACGCATGGACTCAACGGCAATGTGGATGATTGGGTCATCTCAATGGCAAACCAGATGACGGGTTACTACCGGTTTCCCGGCACGTCTTCCACTTGCTACGAACTCTATTTCACTCCATCAGGCAATAGTTACACGCTGACTTGGGCG
>Ga0134127_10000258_pt1 | contig 57131 bp, 51 predicted proteins | sample KB31753_FD_96459 | JGI IMG/M metagenome (GOLD analysis project Ga0134127, IMG submission 96459) | Terrestrial soil microbial communities with excess Nitrogen fertilizer from Kellogg Biological Station, Michigan, USA - KB3-175-3 | ecosystem: Environmental > Terrestrial > Soil > Unclassified ...
CGACGCGCTGCAGCGCGTCGTCGAGATCGCTCGTCCACTCGTCGAGGTACTTCGTCGCCAGCCGCCGTTCGATGCGCGCGCGGTCCACTTCGACGATGAGCGCGACGGCGCCGTTCATCGTCGCGGCGAGCGGTTGCGCGCCGCCCATGCCGCCGAGGCCGGCGGTGACGATGACGCGGCCGGCGAGCGAGCCGCCGAAGTGGCGCCGCGCAGCGGCGGCGAAAGTCTCGTAGGTTCCCTGCAAAATCCCCTGTGATCCGATGTAAATCCAGCTGCCGGCGGTCATCTGGCCGTACATCGTCAGGCCGCGGTGCTCGAGGTCGCGGAAGGTCTCCCACGTCGCCCAGGCAGGGACGAGCAACGCGTTGGCGATGAGCACGCGCGGCGCGCCGGCGTGCGTGCGGAAGACGGCGACGGGCTTGCCCGACTGCACGAGCAGCGTCTCGTCGTGCTCGAGCGCGCGCAGCGCGTCGACGATCGCGTCGAAGCTGCGCCAGTCGCGCGCCGCTTTGCCGGAGCCGCCGTAGACGACGAGATCGTCGGGACGTTCGGCCACATCGGGATCGAGGTTGTTCATCAGCATTCGCAGCGCGGCCTCCTGCGGCCATCCCTTGCAGGACAATGCCGGGCCGTGAGGCGCTCTGATCATGCGCGTGCCGATTGCCATGAAGCCTAATGTGGATGCGAGTGCGAGTGGCGCGGGCGCGACGTAAGGAAAATAAAATCCGCGCGAGTCGTTGTCAAATGAATTTGAAAAAAAGTTTTCAATTGACATTCGTCGCGCACGCGCGTTCGACGTCGCCGGCGGCGATCAGTTCTGTAATCACCGCGAGATCGCGCGATGTCGAGCGGTCCGCATCGAGCGCGGGGACCCGCGTGCGAATGAAATCATGCGCTCGCGTCAGCGGCGGTGACGTGCGCAGCGGCGCGAGCAGATCGATCGCCTGGCACGCGCAGAGAAATTCGATGGCGATCACCGCGCGCGCAAGGTCGAGCGCGCGCGCCGCCTTCAGTCCCGCGCTCATGCTCATGCTCACGTGATCTTCCTTGTTGCCCGAGGTCGGGATCGTGTCCGCGCCCGCGGGATGCGCGAGCGTCTTCAGCTCCGACGTCAGCGCCGCCGCCGTCACCTGCGCCATCATCAGTCCCGACTGCAGCCCGCCGTGCCGCGTGAGGAACGCGGGCAGGCCGCTGAGCGCCGGGTTCACCAGCCGTTCGCTGCGGCGCTCGCTGATCGTCGCCAGCTGCACGAGGCCGAGACAGAGCACGTCCGACGCCAGCGCCACCGGCGCGCCGTGGAAGTTGCCGCCGGACACTATCTCTTCCGTGTCGGCGAACACCATCGGGTTGTCGGTCGCGGCGTTGGCCTCGACGTCGAAGGTGCGGCGCGCGAACGCGAACGCGTCGCGCGCGGCGCCGTGCACCTGCGCGGCGCAGCGCATGGAGTAGGCGTCCTGGACGCGCCCGCAGTTGGCGTGCGCGGCGTTGATGCCGCTGCCGGCGAGCAGTTCGACGAGGTTTCCCGCCGAAATCGACTGGCCGGGGAAGCCGCGCGCAGCGTGAATCCGCCGATCGAACGGCTTGCTCGACCCCTGCAGGCCGTCGATGCTCATCGCGGCGGCGATGTCGGCGGCGCGCGCGAGCCGTTCTGCGCCCGCCACCGCCAGCCCGAGCAGCGCCGTTGACGGCTGCGTGCCGTTGATGAGCGCCAGCCCTTCTTTCGGCGCCAGGACAATCGGTGCGAGCCCCGCCTCCCGCAGCGCCGCGGCGCCCGACTTCCTCTCTTCGTCGTTGACGAAGGCTTCGCCTTCGCCGATGAGCACCAGCGCGAGGTGCGCCAGCGGCGCCAGGTCGCCGCTCGCGCCAACCGATCCGCGTGACGGCACGTGCGGGTGCACGCCGCGGTTCAGCGCATCGATGAGCCGCTCCAGCGTCTCGAGCCGGATGCCCGAGTAGCCCTTCGCCAGCACGTTCGCCCGCAGCGCCATCGTCGCGCGGACGACGGGCACGGGGAGCGGATCGCCGACGCCGGCGGCGTGGCTGCGCAGCAGGTTCACCTGCAGCGTCCCGAGCGACTCCGGCGGGATGCGCACGTCCGCGAAGTTGCCGAAGCCGGTGTTGATGCCGTAGGTCGGCTCGTCGCGCTGCGCGAAGCGGTCGACGACGGCGCGCGCGGCGCGCACGCGTGCGCGCGCGGCGTCGGTGAGCCCGACCTGCTCGTTGTGTAACGCCACCGCCACGAGCGCGTCGAGCGTCAGGGAAGAACCATCCAATTCGATCATTGCGGTCGTATTACGATATACCCCGCATGTCCATCAACATCGCGGTGCTGGGCGCGCAGTGGGGCGACGAGGGCAAGGGCAAGATCGTCGACATGCTGACGCCGCACTTCTCGGCGGTGGCGCGCTACCAGGGCGGCCACAACGCCGGTCACACGGTGTACGTGAAGGGCACCAAGTTCGTCCTGCATCTCATCCCGTCGGGCATCCTGCACCCGGGCGTGACCTGCATCATCGGCAACGGCGTGGTCGTCGATCCGCAGGCGCTCTTCAAGGAAGTGGACGAGCTGGCGCGGATGGGGGTGGACGTCGGCGGACGGCTCCTCATCAGCGAGAAGGCGCACGTCATCCTGCCGTACCACCGCGAGCTCGACGTGCTGTCGGAAGCGCGCCGCGGCGAGCGGAAGATCGGCACGACGTCGCGCGGCATCGGCCCCGCCTACGAGGACAAGATCGGCCGCCGCGGCATCCGCATGTGCGACCTGCTCGGCGACCGCGACGCGCTGGCGCAGGAAATCCGCGAGAACGTGCACGCGCGCAACCAGATCATCAAGGAATCGACGCTCGACTGGAAGCCGCTGTTCGACCAGGTGGTGCTGTTCGGCGAGCGGCTGCGCCCCTGGGTCGGCGACGTCTCGCTCGTCCTGGCAAAGCTGCGCGCGGAAGACCGCAACGTCATGTTCGAAGGGGCGCAGGCGACGCTGCTCGACATCGATCACGGCACCTATCCGTTCGTCACCTCGTCGAACGCGTCGATTGGCGGCGTCTGCACCGGGCTCGGCGTGCCGCCGAGCGCCATCAGCGGCGTCCTCGGCGTGGCGAAGGCCTATACGACGCGCGTCGGCGAGGGACCGCTGCCGACCGAGCTGTCCGGCGAGCTCGCCGAGCGGCTGCGTGAAGGCGGCCAGGAATACGGCGCCTCAACCGGCCGGCCGCGCCGCTGCGGCTGGTACGACGCGGTCGTCGTCCGTTACTCGGCGCGCGTCAACGGCCTCGACGCCATCGCGCTCACCAAGCTCGACGTGCTCGACGGCCTGCCCGAAGTGCGCATCTGCACGGGCTACCGCACGCCGCGGGGCACGCTCACCGAGTTCCCGGCGGACCTGAGGGCGCTGGCGAGCGCGGAACCGGTCTACGAAACGATGCCCGGCTGGAGCGCCGCCACGCGCGGCCAGACGCGCTTCGCGTCGCTCCCGTCCGAGGCGCAGCGCTACATCAAGCGGCTGGAAGAGGTCAGCGGCGTCCCGTGCGCGATCGTTTCCACCGGCTCCGATCGCAACGAGACGATCGTCCGCGACGACACGATCATCCAGAGCTGGTTCTCGAAGCAGCTCGCCTAGCCGTAAGTCGCGGCGACAGCCACTGATGACGAGCCACAGAGACACAGAGGCACAGAGAAATCCTGTACAAGATTTTTGAGTCTCCGTGCCTCCGTGGCCCGTCGCCGGTGAAGGCTGCCGCTATTGTTTCTTCGCTTCGCAGAATTTCTGGACCGCTTCCGCCTCCGCGTCGAAGAACTCGATGCCGGCGCGGTAGCGGGGGCCCGTCTTGGCGAGCTCGAACGAGGCCCAGGCGACGCCCGCGCTGAAGCGGAGCGGCTTTTTCCCGTCAGCAATCGACATACGGACGCGCTGGTTGGGCTTCAGGATCGTCACCGAGACGACCTGCGCCCCGACCACGGACAGGTCGATGAGCGTCGCGGCGTTCCCGTCGACCATCACCTCGACGCCGTCGACGATCTTGAACCGTGGGGCGCGCCGGGTGCCGCGCTGATCGAGCGGGGCCGTCGCCGGGGCGGGCGGGGCCGCGACCGCCACCGAGGATCCTTCGCTGGCCGCCGCCGGTGGAGCGCCGGCGGGGACGCGGGAATACGCGCTGTCGTGCGCGACGATGCGGATCTCGCACGAGGACAGCTTCGGGTCGGCCTTGATGCGGTTGATGAGCGCCGCCCCGCGCGTGGTCGCCGCGAACATGCGTTCGAGCGCGACGACGTCGGGGCGCTTGCGCGTGATCACTTCGAGCGCGCGCAGCGCCTCCGCGTCGGAGAACGTCTGCGCGCCGGCGAAATCCTCGCGTTCCTTCAGCGCCTGCAGATGCTCCGGCGCGGCAATTAATACCGTGGACACAGGCGGATCAGTGTAATTCAAAACCGCGCGCGCCACGGCGACGCGAAGTCGCCCTCGTGTCGCCCTTTTGCAATTTGCGTTTTGAATTACCAGAATCATCCGGTGGTCGGCGTCAGGTGTGCCAATCTGGTCAAGCGCTACGGCGACGTCGTCGCGGTCGACGGCCTGTCGTTCCACGTCGATCGCGGCGAGTGCTTCGGCCTGCTCGGGCCGAACGGGGCCGGCAAGACGACGACGATCGAAATCCTCGAGGGGCTGCTCGAACCGGATGCGGGAGAGGTGGAGATCCTCGGCCTCACGTGGAGGGCGCACGAGCGCGAGCTGCGGCAGCGCATCGGCGTGCAGCTGCAGGAGACGCAGCTCGCGGACAAGCTGACCGTGGAAGAGACGCTGCGCCTGTTCCGCTCGTTCTATCACCGCGGCCGCACCATCGACGAACTGCTGCGCATCGTCGAGCTCGAGTCGAAGCGCCGCAGCTGGGTGGCGAAGCTGTCGGGCGGCCAGAAGCAGCGGCTCGCCGTCGCCTGCGCGCTGGCGGGCGACCCGGACCTGCTGTTCATGGACGAGCCGACCACCGGCCTCGATCCGCAGTCGCGGCGCCAGCTGTGGGCGCTGCTTTCGCACTTCCGCGAGCAGGGTGGCACGATCCTGCTGACGACGCATTACATGGACGAGGCCGAGACGCTCTGCGACCGCGTGGCGATCGTCGATCACGGCCGCGTCATCACCGAGGGGACGCCGCGCGGGCTGATTGCCTCGCTCGGCGCGCCGCGCGTCGTGACGCACCAGGGCACGCTCGAGGACGTGTTCGTCGCGCTGACGGGGAGGCATTTGCGTGAAGAATGACCAGCCGATCGATCGAGGCGGGGCGTCGCATCCGCTCGTCGAGCTCGCGCTCGCGCGGCTGAAGGAATTCGCGCGCGAGCCCGAGGCGGTCTTCTGGGCGTTCATCTTTCCGATCATCATGTCGGTGACGATGGCGGTGGCGTTTCCCGGCAGCGGGACCAAGCCGGCGGTCGTCGGCGTCGAGCCGGGCGCCGGCGCCGCCGCCGTGCGCGCGGCGCTCGCGCAGGCGCCGGGCATCACGGTTCGCGACGTGCCGCCGGGCGACGAAGCACGCGCGCTGCGTGAAGGGGAGGTCCACCTGCTCGTCGTGCCGACCGAGCCGCCGGCGTATCGCTTCGATCCCGCGCGCGACGAGAGCCGCGTCGCGCGGCTGCTCGTGGACGAGGCGCTGAAGAAGGCGGCGGGGCGCCGCGACCCGTGGTCGGCGCGTGAAGAGCCGCTGCAGGTCGCGGGCTCGCGCTACGTCGACTGGCTCATTCCCGGCATCGTGGGCCTGACGATCATGGGGACGAGCATGTGGGGCATCGGCTTCTCGATCGTGCAGTCGCGGATGCGCAAGCTGCTCAAGCGCCTGGTCGCGAGCCCGATGCGCAGGAGCGAATACCTGCTGGCGCAGGTCGGCGGCCGTATGGTGCTGCTCGCGCCAGAAGCCGGCGTGCCGCTCCTCTTCGGCGTCTTCGTGCTCGGCATGCCGATTCGCGGCTCGCTGCTGTCGCTGTCGGTCGTCTGCCTGGTCGGCGCGCTGGCGTTCGGCAGCCTCGGGCTGCTGCTCGCGAGCCGCGCGCGGACGTTCGAGGCCATCTCCGGGTTGATGAACTTCGCGATGGTGCCGATGTGGATCCTGAGCGGCGTGTTCTTCTCGTCCTCCAATTTTCCCGCGGCGATGCAGCCCGCCATCCAGGCGCTGCCGCTGACCGCGCTCAACAATGCGCTGCGCAGCATCGTGCTGGAGGGGTCGCCGCTGCGGAGCGTCGCGGGCGAATTGGCCGTGCTGGCTGCCTGGGGCATCGGGGGATTTGCGCTGGCGCTGCGGATTTTTCGGTGGAGATAGCGGAGAGGTCGCGCGCCCGGCCGCCGAAGGCGCCCATGGCGGCGCGGGGGCATTTGGCCGCGCGTTTGCCCCATTGTCGGGCGGGAGGCTGCAAGTGGAACTCAGGCAGCCGAATGAGGGCAGACGCGGAGTGCAAATGGCCGTTCATCGAATCATCGAGGCGCAGGCTGCCAGATCTGGCGAGGCGACTGCCATCGCCGACGCCGGCATAACGCTCAGCTACCGGGAGCTCAACCAGCGCGCCAACGCCGTGGCGCGGTGCCTGATTGCACACGGTTTTCATCGCGGCGGCATCGCCACGGTGTGCCAGTCACGCGGCGCCGAGACGGCAATCGTGCTCCTCGGCATCCTGAAGGCGGGCGGCACCTACATCCTGATCGATTGCGACGCACCCGGCGCAACGCGGTGGCCGCGCGGTGTGTCGTTCGTAGAGAAATGTGAAGGGGACGAGGTGCGCTACCGCGCGGTCGACGTGACGGCCGCGCTGCGGGAGGCGCCCCGGTCCTCCGCCAACCTCCCCATCGTCGCGAGGGCCAGCGACGTCGCGTGCGTGATTGCCGATCGTGACGGCGCGCCGACGTTGGTCGTGCCGCACGCGACCATCATGTCGCTGCAGCAGCGCGCAACCGCGCCCCGGTTCGCCGAGTGGTCCGGCGAAGCAGGGGCGCTCGACCTGTGGGCTGGCCTGATGAGCGGCGCGACCGTGACGGCTAACGGCCCCGCGCTTCGCTCGGCGGCGTAAGCTTTCCCCTGTACGTCAGCTCGTCGCTCGTACTTGACGGCCGGCGGATCGGCAGGTGTCCGCCCTCGGTCGAGTAGTAGCCGGACGCGCCGACGGCGCGTTCGCGCTGTTCCAGGAACGCGGGGCGGGGATGGGCAACGGTCCAGAACAACAGCGCGGCCCCCACCAGCACGAAGAACGCGACGAGCGACCCGACAAAGGCCAGCAACACGGCGCTGGCCACGGGCGGCCGCGTCACGCTGTTGGGAGGATTCTTCGGGTCGCGGGTCGCGTCGTAGCGGTCCATGGGGCCTCTCTGTGGTGAGACAGCAGCGTCGAGATCACATTATGCGCCGCGGCCGCCCACCGCGCGGATGAGTTTTGCCGTCAGCTTCTGCCGGCATTCGCCGTAGCCTTTCCACGGGTCGCCCCGCAGCTTGGCCAGGCGCTTCGGAACCGTCAGCACCGTGAAACTGCGCGGGTTCAACGACGTGCGGAGCTCGTCCCACGTCAGCGGGACGCTGACGGGCGCGCCGTCGCGGGCGCGCGTCGAGTAGGCGGCGATCGACGTGTTCGTCCGGTTGTTCCGCAGGTAATCGACCAGGATTTTTCCGGCGCGCCCCGCTTTGGCAAACGCGGTGGTGTAGAGGGCTGGCTGGGCGGCCTCGAACCGCTCGCTCAGCGCGCGCGAGAACTCCAGGCACTGCGACCAGTCCGCATGCGGCCTCAGCGGCACGACGACGTGCAGGCCGCGCCCGCCGGTCGTCTTCACATAGGAATCGAGCTGCAACGCGGCGAGCGCGTCGCGGACCATCCGCGCTCCGCGCACGACCGCCGGCCACTCGACCTCCTCGCCCGGATCGAGATCGAACACGATGCGGTTCGGACGCTCGACGTCCTCGAAGACCGAGTTCCACGTGTGGATCTCGAGCACGCCCATCTGCGTGAGGCCGACGACGCCAGCGATGTCGTCGGCGATCAGGTACTCGCCGGTCTTCGTCTTCTCCTTGATGCGGACGCGCCGCAGCGCCGGCGGCGCCCAGAGCTTCGAGTGCTTCATGAAGAAGCAGGAGCCGACGCCGTCGGGGCAGCGGACGAGCGTGAGCGGCCGCCCCGCGACGTGCGGCACGATGCTGCCGGCGATCGATTCGTAGTAGCGCGCCACGTCGAGCTTGGTCAGCTCGACGTCGGGATACACCACGCGCCCTGGATGGGAGATCGTGACGCCAGCGACTGTGCTTTCGTCCTTGTGGGACGAACCTTCATGGCTTGTCCTGTCTTCGTGGCTCGTCCTCGCGCGACCCTTCACGGCTCGCTTCACAGGTGACTGGACCGCGACAGCCGGCTTTTCCCGCGTCACCTGTTTCGGCTTCTTGTCGGCGCGAAGCCCCTGGAACGACGGATGCCGGATCTTCCCGTCGGTCGTCCACTCGGTGAAGACCACCTCGCACACCAGGTCGGGCTTGACCCAGTGCGCGTGGCGCCCGAGCGATCCCGGAGGAGGAGGTGTGAACGGCGATGTCTTCTGCTCGATGCGATCGAGCGTGGCGCGCAGGGCAAGCGCGCTCTTGTGCGTGAAGCCGGTGCCGACCTTGCCGCTGAAGACGAGCCGATCGCCGTCGTAATAGCCGATGAGCAAGGCGCCGAGGCCGGCGCGCATGCCTTCAGGATCGGTGAAGCCGCCGATGACGAACTCCTGCCGCCTGGTGCACTTGGTCTTCACCCAGCCGCCGTGGCGGCCGGCGCGATAGGGCTGGTCGCGCCGCTTCGACACGATGCCTTCGAGCCCCGCCCCGCATGCCTGGTCGAAGAACGCCCGGCCGCTCCCCTCGATGTGTTCGGAGAAGCGGATGCGTCCGCTCTTCTTCGCGCCGACCAGCTGTTTCAGCCGCGCCTTCCGCTCCTCGAGCGGCAGCGTCTCGAGCGATGCGCCGTTCAGCCGCAGCAGGTCGAAGACGAAGTAGACGAGCGTACCGCGATTTTCGCCGGCGTTCTGCATCGCCTGGAAGCTGGTGCGCCCGTCGGGGAGCACGACCGCCGCCTCCCCGTCGATCAGCGCATCGTCGAGGCGCAGCGCGCCGACGGCGTCGGCGATGTCCGGGAATGAGGCGGTCCAGTCGTTGCCGTTGCGGGTGTAGAGCGAGACGCGTCCCTTGCGGACGCGCGCGCCGATGCGGTAGCCGTCGTACTTAATTTCGTGGAGCCACTCGTCGCCGGACGGGGGCTGATCGACGAGCGTCGCCAATTGCGGAACGTAATCGGGGTGCGCCATGTGGCAGGGGCGGCAGGGCGGCGCGTTCGATGTCGCGCGCGACGCGGCGGCCGCCGGGAATATCCGACGGCGCGTAATTCCGCCCCGACGAAGCGTAACAGAGGCTCACCGCCCCGGTTACCACCCCGCCGACGCAGATCGGCAGCACGAGCGCCGACCGGCACGCCAGGCGGTAATGCAGGTCGGCGACGCTTCCACGTGGCGCGTGCGGCGGCCCTTCGTGCAGGATGCTGCGGCGCAGGGCCGGGCGCCCGGTGCGGACGACCTGCGCCACGGTGCTCCGGAGGTCGTCGGTGCGGACGCGATACACGCGCCGCAGGTCACGAAGCAGCTTTTCCCCGGCGGCAGTCCCATGCGCCGCCGCGATGCCGGTAATCGAGCGCCCCGTTACGACGAAGACGACAGCGAAATCGGCGAGCGCGGGGACGGCGCGCCGCACGATAAGCTGCACGGTCCTGGGCGCCACGCGGCCGATCATGCCCGGCGCCGGCGTGGATCGAATCCGAATCCGCTCGTCCATGGAAATACCTCGGCCCATCAAGGCCGATGGTTCATCTCATTACATGCAAGCGACATGCGCGCGGGGCGCGCAAGGTACACTGGGACCCCATGTCCACCACGACCCAGCCGGAAGCCTGGATGCGCGGGCCGATCGAAGGCATCGATCCGATGCTCATGCCCGTCGCGCACGCGCTCGTGCAGGCGCGAGAGGACCTCGGCGAGCTCGTCGCGAGCGTTCGCGACGAGCATGTGTGGCAGCGGCCCGGCGGCGCGGCGTCAATCGGCTTCCACGTGCGTCACCTGGGCGGCGCGCTCGACCGCCTGTTCACCTACGCGCGTGGTGAACGGTTGAGCGATGCGCAGAAGGCGGCGGTGAGGGGCGAAGGGGAGCCGGGTGACCCGCCGGCGTCCCTCGCCGATCTCGTCAGGGACGCACAGGCGCAAATCGATCGCGCGCTCGAACAGCTGCGGCGGACGCCGCGCACGCAGCTGCTCGACTTCCGCGGCGTCGGCCGGGAACAGCTGCCTTCGAACGTCCTCGGCCTGCTGTTTCACGCCGCCGAGCACTCGACGCGGCATGCGGGTCAATTGATTTCGACGGCAAAAATCCTCGCGTCGCGCTGACCGGCGTCCGCATTGCACCGTCTCTCCTCACGCAACCTCGGGTTCAGGAGGACGGTTATGCACAAATTCATCGCTGGCAGCGCGTGCGCTGCGGCAGTACTCTCGCTGGCCGTTGCGTCCGCGCAGACCTACCCGCAGGCACCGGCCGATCGGCCCGCCACCAAATCGCCGCCGTCGACCACGTCCGCACCGCGGTCGGCGTCACCTGCGCGCCCGGCAGCGCAGCAGGTCACGATGACCGGCTGCCTGACGCGAGGCACCAACACCGGCGCCCAGAGCTGGATCCTCGCGAACGCGACGAGAGCGGGCGGCGCTACCACGGCTTCCGGCCCGGGCGCCGTTACCGAGAAGAGCGGCACTGTCGATGAGAGCCGGGTGGGGACGAGCCGCTCCGGCAGCCCGAGCAACGAAGGAACGTCGGCTGGCAATCCAAACCGAACAGCGGACGTCCGTGTCTCGGGATCGACCTCAACGGGCATCGGCACGAGCGGCACCAGGACCCCCGCCGCGAGCGTCGACACCGAGGCGCACGGGGGAGGCACGCTCGGCGCCACTGATCAGAACGGGAGCACCGTGGGCGCGGGCGCCACGGCTGGCGTGACGGCCGGGAGCAGCGACCACAGCGGGCGGACCCGCGATACGTCCGGGTCGGCAGGCGCTGGGCCTTCCTACCGGCTCATGGGCGTGAAAAGTCCGTCGCAGTACGCGAACAAGCGCGTGGAGGTCGTCGGTACCATGAGCGGCACCAGTAACGCGGCTAACCAGACACTGCGAGTGACCTCGGTGCGCGTGCTCGGCGATACCTGTCAGTAGAGCTCGCCGGCCGGCGTGATGTTTGCCTGAAATGAACCGGGTAGGTGCGGGTCCGCACCACCCGGTCTTTTATCTCAGGGGGAAATCATGGCAAGAGCAAAGCTGGGCGTAACCCTCGCGGCGGTCCTGCTGTCGGCGAGCGTCGCTGCGGCGCAGACGAACCGCGGCCGCACGCCCGACAAGCCGCTGCCGAACAGCGATGCGGCGAAGGCGCCGCAGACCACGACGATCAGTGGCTGTGTCGTGCGCGACGCGGCCAATGGCGGCCAGGCCACCATCTCCGCCAACGGCATTTCGTATAAGCTCACCGGCCGGTCCGACAGCGAGCTCGCGCGATATCTCGGCAAGCGCGTCGAAGTCACCGGGACGCTCAATTCGGGTTCGACGGGCGCGCGCGCCACGTCGGGCAAGACGAGCGAGCTCGGGAAGGGCGAGACGGGGGCGCCGAAGGATCAGACGGCGACCGCGGGTCAGTCCGACATTCCCGCCACCGGCGCCGCGCGCGACAACACCGCTCCTGGTGTCCAGGACGGCGCCGTCGTACCCGAGGCCATCCCGCTCGCGACCGAGAAGGGGACGACCGCGGATCTCACCGCCCGCGTAGAGGTGAAGACGCTCCGCATCGTCTCGCCGAATTGTCTGCAGGGTCCGCGTTGATGTGATGTGCCGGGTCCGAAAGGACCCGGCCGCCGCTATTCCGCTACGCCGGCTTCCGCACGGCCTGCGCGTTTTTCGCCGCGCGCACCTTCTGCAGGGCGCGGCTCTCGATCTGGCGCACACGTTCCCGGGTCACCGACAGCCGCCGCCCGATCTCTTCGAGCGTATACTCGCGGTCGGTCCCGAGGCCGTATCGCAGCCGCAGGACTTCCTTCTCCCGATCCGACAGCGGCGCCAGCGCGCGCGTCACCTCGTTCGACAGGTCGCCCTCGAGCGTCGCCTCCTCTGGCGAGCGGATAGAGGTGTCGCGGAGGAGGTCGCCAAGCTCGGTGTTTTCGTCCTCGCCGACCTTCATCTCCAGCGAATACGGCGTCTTCTGCGCGTCGAGCAGCAGCCGTACTTTCGCAACCGGCATCTTCAGCCGCTCGGCGAGATCGTCTGCCGACGGATCGCGGCCGCTTTCACTGCGCAGCGCCTTGCGCTCCTTCTCGAGCCGGTTCAACGATTCGATGACGTGCACCGGGAGGCGAATCGTCCGCCCGTGATCGGCGATGGCGCGGGTGATCGCCTGGCGGATCCACCAGGTGGCGTAGGTCGAGAACTTGAACCCGCGGCGGAACTGGAACCGGTCCACCGCCTTCATCAGGCCAAGGTTGCCTTCCTGGATCAGGTCGAGGAACGACAGCCCGCGGTTCATGTAGCGCTTGGCGATCGACACGACGAGCCGCAGGTTCGCCTCCATGAGGAAGCGCTTCTCCTCGCGGACCGTGTCCTCGGAGGCCGAGACGCGCGCGAGCCGGCGGCGGAACTCCGCGCGCGTCAGCCCGACGTAGCTCTCGAGCTCGTGGCACCGCTTCGTCCGCTGCTCGCGCGGCAGCTGCTCCGCGGCGCGGAACTCCTCGTCCAGGTGCGTCAGCTCAGCGACGATGTCGTCGACGAGCGAGGGGCGAATGGGCTGCGCGGCGAGGTCCTCGGCAATCGCCTTGCGCGTGCGGGCGACCTGCGTTTCGAGCTGCGCCTTCACCTTCGCGCCCAGCTTCGGCGTCTCCAGCTTCGTTCTCGCGCTGTCGATGATGGCGCGGCGGCGCTTGATGCGGGCGAACGCCTTGAGCACCGGCGTGATGTGCTCCTCTTTGAGCTCGCCGCCCTCGGGCAACAGAATCAGCTCGGCGGCGGGATCGCCCTTGGTGCGGATGCGGTCCGCGAGCGAGAGCAGCGACTGAACGGCCGACGGCACGTCCCCAAGGGCCGTCACGAGATCGCGCTGCGCGTTCTCGATGCGCTCACCGATCGCCCGTTCATCGGCCGCCTTCAGCAGCTTCCGCTTGCCGATGTGCTGCAGGTAGACACGGACGAGATCGACCTCCTCGCGGCCCACCGGCGCCCCGGCTTCGAGCTGTTCGTCTTCCTCGACCTCGGCCCTGACGGGCTGATCCTCGAAGGCCTCGGGCTCCTCGTCGTGAAGGATCTGCTCGGGGTTCGGCGCAAATGCCTGCCCGGCGTCTTCGAGCTCCTCGTGGGTCTCGACCGCCAGGCCGAATTCCTGCGCCCGATGCCGCCAGTCGAGCACGTGCGCCTGCTTCGACGGGTCGTTCCAGTCGATGAGCGGCTTGCGGCGCCGGCCCGGGGTGAACTCCAGAGTCTTAGGACGACCACGCTTGGGCATGATGGTGGACAGAATTGCAACTTTCTCGCCTAGGCGCGATCGTCGCGCTGCGGGCGTTTCTCCCCTTAAGACGGGCTCAGTGACTCGAGCGTTTCAGGGGCCCAGGCCAGCATGTCCTGTCGAGCGGAAAAGTGCAGCAGCGGGGCCATTGACGGCAGGCGGACGCCGGCGGCCTCGGTCATCGTGTTGATCTCGATCTCGGCCTCGGCGCGCTGCAGCGTCCACGGCAGGTGGTGAATGTCGAGGCGGTAGGCGCGGAACTGCGCGTCCACGTTGTAGAGGCAGTAGCGCTCGGTCAGAAAGTAGTCGAGCGTGCCCGGCGCCGGCTCGAACGGCGCACCCGCAGGCTGGTAGCGTGCGACGAATTCCGCCGGCGGCGCGCTGCCAGCGGTCCGGCGGCTCGCGTAGCGGACCTGCGGGCCGTCGCGCTGTACCTGCATCCGCGCCGTGAAGTACGGCAGGTGCAGCATCGAGCGCGCAGCGGCAACGGCCATCGCGCTGTCGGCGTCGAGGCTGAAGAAATAGACGCCGGGCCGGCCGCCGACCGTCACGTACGTGCGCACGTTGATCTCGGGAAACTCCGACACGAGTGGCAGCGCCGGCACGAACCGCGGTGCGACGTTGGTCATCCGGAACGGCACCACGCCTATCCACGCCTGTCCGTCGTACAGGTCGAGCGGGAGCCCGGGAGGCATCCGTTGACGGAGAGCCTCCGCGTCGCCAGGCCAGTGCGCGAACAGCAGATCGTGCCAGCTCTGCGTCATCAGCCACGGCGACGGCGGCAGCGGCCACGGACGGTGCGCCGTGCGGTCGACGATGCCGGTGGGAAAGTCCATCAATCTATAATCCGCTGCATGAACCGCCTCATCTTCGCGGCGATGGCCCTTGCAAGTCTGTGCGCGGCCGTCCCCGTGGCTCAGTCGGGCGCAGCGTCGATCACCAACGAACCGCACCACAAGCGCCTGCTGTACACCAACGACGTCCGGCTCTGGGACGTCACGCTGCCGCCCGGCCAGGCAACGCAGCCGTTCGTGCATGACTACGATGTGGCGACTGTCGTGATCGGCGACGGCACGCTGAACGTCCAGCGCAACGGCGAGGCGCTGACGCCGCCCGCGCCGAACGCGCGCGGCTCGGTGATCGTCGCGGAGCATACCGGCGCGCCCGCCACGTATCGCATCGAGAACAACGGGACCACCGAGTACCGTGCGTTCGAGATCGAGAACATGCACGAAGGGAACTGGCCGGCCGCCGCGCCGATCACGGCGCCCGGTTCGTCGGTGCTGAAGGAGAGCCGCGCGTTCACGATCTACGACGTGCGGCTCGCGGCCGGCGCGCCGGAGGTCACCCACAACCACACCGGCGCCACGATCATCGTCGTCGTCGGCGGCACGCTGGAGCAGGCGGGCATCGGCGGCACCGATCCCGTGCGCATCCAGCAGCCGGGGCAGTGGCTCTCGCTGCCGCGGTTCCAGCCGCACGCCGTGAGCGCCGCGGGCGGCGCCGAGGCGCACGCCATCGAGATCGAAGTGAGATAATCGGGCGCTGCGATCGCGCGGGCCCCTAGCTCAGTGGTAGAGCACGTGACTTTTAATCACGGTGTCCTGGGTTCGATCCCCAGGGGGCCCATTTAAAAAGATCCAAGCTCCAAGATCCAAGTTCCAAGCTCCAAGTTCCAAGCTCCAACATCCAAATCGCAAATTCAATCCCGAATTCCCACGCTCAATCCCGAGTCTCACATCCCAAAGCGAACGGATCCCGGATCCCAGATCCCGGATCCCGGCTTGAATCCTGCATCACGTCGCTTGGATCAGGAGAGGAGCCCACATGCCAGCGAAATCGTTACAGGAACTGTTCGTGGAAGAACTTCGCGACGCGTACGACGGTGAAAAGAGTCTCACGAAGGCGCTTCCGAAGATGGCGAAGGCGGCCGAGTCCCCCGAGCTGCGCTCCGCGTTCACCAGTCATCTCCGCGAGACCGAGCGACACGTGCAGCGTCTCGAACAGGTCTTCCGCACGATTGGCGAACCCGTCCGTGGAAAGAAATGCGACGGCCTGATGGGGATCATTGAGGAAGGCAAATCCGCGATAGAAGAGCTGGAGGGAAGCGTGCTCGACGCGGCGCTGATTGCGGGCGGCCAGCGCGCGGAACACTACGAGATTGCGGCGTACGGGACGCTTGCCTATTTCGCGGAACTGCTCGGCCACGACAAGGCGAAGGATCTGCTCGGGCAGACGCTCGAGGAGGAGAAGGCGGCCGACGAGAAGCTGACGACGATCGCGAAGTCGAAGGTGAACCGCGCGGCGTTGATGGGCGCGGGCACCGAGGACGACTTCGAGGCGCCGATGTCGCGTTCGGCGCGCGGCGGCGCGCGGCGGATGGTCGCGTCGATGCGCGGCGGCTCGCGGACCGGCACGCGCGCGATGGCGCACGACCGATCGCGCGGCGGCGTGCGCGGCAACGCGGGCGGCCGGCGCCGGACGAGCTGATCGCCGCATCTCACCCTGACGAGACGTTGACGGAGTCGTGACCGCCCGGTCACGACTCCGCGAAGTCGCCGCTGACGAACGAGCGCCACTGGTGCTGCGTCAGCGGAGGCTGGACGCCCAGCGCGCGCGCCTTGACCTCCATCTCCAGCTGCCACAGCTTGCGCTCGTGGATGTCGTTCGAGTAGATGCAGATCCCTTCCGACACGGGCTCGGCCCGGATCTCGAGCCAGCGGGACTCGCCGTCCGGGTAGGTGAACAGGTTGTCGAACTCGTCCGCCACACGGTCGTTCATGCACCGTTCGAGCACGCGGAACATCGCGGTGTCCTCGATGCCCGGGTAGAGATCCAGCATCGACTTGCCTTCGAGCTCGGCGACCGGACGCCGTAATTGAGCGGCGGCGGCGGGATTCACATAGATGTAAAACCAGTCGAAGCTGAGGATCTGAAAGCCGACGTGCAGCTGGTCGAGCGCGCTGTGAAACAGCGTGGTGAAGCGCGCGGGAGTCATCTTGCGTGCTCCAAGGGGCGAGGACAGTATGGCACGCGCCTTCCGGCACCCTGCACGCCGATCCGCCCGGCATCGGCTCGAACGCGCCGCTTTGCACGGTATCTCGAGCTCGAGAACAGGACGGTGCCCGCCGGTTCCACGCCCGCGGGATTTCGGGGGCCGGGCGCACCCTGATAAACTGACCGGCACGTCCCGTTAGTGAAGCGGCCTATCACGCGACCCTTTCAAGGTCGAGGACGTGGGTTCGAATCCCACACGGGACGCCAACCTTTGCTCGGTCCACTCCGGAGACTTGCGCGGTAGAGGCGGTCCTGGTCTGTGACCCGCCTCTACCCGCATCCTGCGTCTAGAACGTGTAGCGTAGTCCGAGCTGCATCGTGCGCGGCGCGCCGACGCTGGTCAACTGATTGAACAACGCGCTCGTGCGCTCGTTGAACGGGTTGGCGAAATTGTTGCGATTCGTGACGTTATACAGCTCCCAGTAGACGCCGAACCTGCGAGCCGCGGCACCCAGCCGGAGCTCGTACTGCAGCCGCAGGTTCAGCGCGAGGTAATCGGAATAGCCGGGCATCGAATTGTGGATGGCGTAGCCGTTGGCGTCGACCTCTGACAGGATCGGACGGGTCGCATCGTCGCGCCCTTTCGTCGGGCGGTCAAAGGTGTCGAGGTCGTTGTTCACGTCGTCCCCCACCAGCTCATTCACCGGATTGCCGGTGTAGTACGCGAAGGTCGCCCCGACCGCCAGCCCACGCCCGGCGTCCCAGTTGGCGCCGGCGGTGAACGCGTGTGGAACGTTGACGTTCGTCAGGCCGAAGTCCGCGCGCGGGTTCCGCCCGCTCGTCACGCCGTAATCGTCGTTGACCCGCCGGTCCCAGATGGCAAAGGCATTCCCCGTCATGACATTGACATCGCGCGCGCGGGATTTCGTGTAGCTCACACGGCCGGACCAGCGGTTGGCCAACCGCTTCACCACACCGAGTTCCAGCGCGTAGTAGTCGCTGTCGAAGGCGTCCCGCGTCTGATACTGCAACACGCGCCGGAAGTTCACGCCGCGGGCGGCCGCCGGAATCAGCGTGCCCGTCGGATCGAACACCCCGACGCCCAGCCGGGTCACACTGCCGCTGGCATTCAGCGGCCCTTCGTTGATGTCGATCTTGCCCGTCTGATCGCGGCCGATGTTGCCGACGTAATCGACCGTGAGGGCCACGTTCGGCACGAGCTGGCGCTCCACGCCGCCACTCCACGACCATAGGTAGCCCAGCCTCGGGTTCCCGCGGAGGGTGGGGATGTCGGAGAACAGCTGGCCGGCCGCATTCTGGTTGCGCAGGTCCACCAGCATCGCCCGGCAGGCGGGGCTGATCTGCGCGCGTCCCTGGCCATCGCCCACCGGATTCAGGCAGACATTCGCCGGCCGCACGCCACGCTGCGACGCCCGATCGTTTCCGGTATCGAACGAATAGGCCGTCGAGATCACGGAGTTGCCCAGGACGTCGTACATGAACTGGTTCCGCGGCGGCTCGTAGAACTTGCCGATGCCGCCTCGGAAGACCATCCGGTCGCTGGCGGCATACGCCACGCCAATCCGGGGCGCCAGGGCGTCCTTCGTGTCCGGCACGATGTCCGAGTAATCGTACCGCGCGCCGAGGTTCAGCGTCAGCTTGTTCGTCGCACGCCACTTGTCGGAGACGAAGGCGTTGGTTCGCCAGTCCTCGACGTCGAAGAAGGAATCTCCGACGCGAATCCGGAAGCGGCTCGGATACGTGGCGGGGTCCGCCGGGTCGAACGGCCGGTCGGTCAGGAAGTTGAACTGGCCAAAGGGACCGCCGTTCCCGGCGGGTGACGTAAAGCTCGTCCCGCCGTAACTACCGGCGCCGAAGCCGAACTTCCACGTGTGATTGCCCGGCGTGAACGTGAACTGCTCGTTCAGCTCGATGGTGTTCCAGTAATGCCCCGCGGTGCCAGCCCGCGGCCCCGCCCGGAAACTGGGATGCTGCTGCTGCGCCCCGAAGTCCAGCGGATCTTTGCCGCCCAGACCGGTAATCTCGTGCGTCTTCGGATTGAACGGATCGCTGTTGAAGTCCGCGTTATAGAGATCGCGGGCCGCCTGCCTCAGGTGCTCGACGGTGCTGCTCACCCGCAGCTCGTTGAGCATGCGACTGTTGAAAACGGCGGTCCAGTGGGCGCTGTTGATCGTCTCCTTCGCCCGTTCGTAGCGAAAATTCTCTCTCAGGCTCAGCTCGGCTTCGGCAATTTCGCCGATACCCGTATTCGGGTCCCAGATCGTACGGAAACCGAGGTTATGGTTCGGCGTGATCTGGTAATCCAGCCGCACGAAGTACTTGGTGAGGTTGACGTCGTAGACGTCCGAGTAGGACGTCGCCAGCGGCGCCGCTTCAGCGGGAAACTGCAGGTCGAGCGCGTCCTTGAGCCACTGTCGCTCGGTGTTGAAGAAGAAGAACGCTTTGTTGCGGACGATCGGACCGCCGATGCTGGCCCCGACGATGTCGTTGCCGCTCTCCGGCTTGGGCCTGCCGTCCAGCTTCGTGAAGTAGTTCGTGGCGTTGAACCGGTCGTCCTGACCGTAGTAATACGCACTGCCACGGAACTGGTTCGACCCGCTCTTGGTCACCGCGTTGACGATGGCGCCGGAGGCGCCGCCGTATTCCGCCCCGTAATCGTGCGTCATCACGTTGAACTCGGCGAAGGCGTCGATGGTCATCGAGACCTGCGTGAACGCGCCCCCGCGGTCGTCCTTGTTATGGACGCCGTCCACCAGGAATAAATTGCTCTGGTCCTCGCGGCCATTGGCGCTGTACGTGGTTCCCTCGAAATTCCCGGCGTCCAGTTGCGGCGTGACGCCAGGGATCATCTGCATCAACGACAGCATCTCCCGCCCCTGGGTGGGCAGTCCCTCGATGTCCTCGGTCGTCAGGCTGCTGCCGAGGGTCGTCTGGGTGACCTCGATGAGCGGGGCTTGCCCTGTCACCGTTACTTGATCGGTCAGCGTCCCGATGGCCATCGTCAACGTGAGCGTGACCGCCTGCCCGACCAGGATCCTGACGCCTGTGCGTGCCTGCGTCTGAAAGCCCGAGAGCTCGGCCCTCACCGTGTAGACACCCGGTTGCACGGCCGGGAGCACGAAGCGGCCGGCGGCGTTCGACACCGCCGTTCGAACGAGACCGGTCGATTCTTCTGTAACGGTGACGGCTGCACCCGGCAGTACAGCCCCGGACTGATCCACCACGCTGCCGTTGAATTCCGCGGTGGCAGACTGTCCGAACACTGGCACGATGGACAGGACCAACACCGCAGCCACGCTGATCATCCCTGCGATCAGCCCGGTTCGGAGACGGTACGCATAGACGTTGCTGTTGCGCATCACGGCCTCCCTGAGGCCCAGAAGGTAGCCAACCGGCAACATGCCTGGGCGGACACCTTGCCAGCCACAATGCCATTGAGCCTGCGCGAACTTCCGTTACGCTGCGACGAGCGACTCAGTCACGAGGCGGCAGTATGGCCGGCGTCCGCTGCCGCGGAAAAGAAGACCACGTGTTGGTATGGATGGAGGAGCGTCCAGAGCGGACGCGGACATACCCGCAGAAGCTTTCGAAGCTGGAGGAGGACGAGAAAATGAAGCGGCGAGCGCGTCTCAACATCATGACGAGCAACGTCCGGGCGCCGTGGACAATTTCTATGGTCGCGCCGCCTATACCGTAGGAGTCCCGTTCGCGTAAGTCAAGTCACGTGATACGAGTGTCCTGAGCACGGACCGATTCTTGTCGGCCCACGAGCACGCCATCGCGCCGTCAGCGTCGAGGGCAGTCCTGCACTCCCCTCTAAGTGGTTCGATGCGACAGCAGGAAGCTGCGAACGTGGCGCACCGCCAGCGGAATCTTCGCCGGGGTGTCTTTCCACGGGTACATGCTCAGTTGACCTTTGGGCGCGAGCATCGCGCTCTCCACCGCGGCGGCGTATGAATGTCCCGCGGTGTCGTCCGGCAGCACGAGTACCGGCGTCTGGCACGTCTTCACGAAGTCGCGCGTGACGGTGAACACGAAGTCCGGATTGTTGCGGAACATCCGGGTCAGGAACTGGTCGGCCATCGCCACCGTGATCTCCGGGCGCCGCTTGACCAGCGGTTCGGCCCAGCCGGTCTTCTGACTGTCATAGAGGGAGGTCGGCAGCTCCGGCCTGAATCCGACCGGCTGCGCGGGCACGGCCGCGACCACGCGATTGGGCGCGCGCTTCATGAGGTTCCAGATGAACGGCCCCGCAATGCAGAAGCCGAGCACCATGAACTTGTCGATCCCGAGGTGATCCATCAGACCGATGTGGTCGTCGGTATAGGAATCCCACGGCCGATTGACCTCCAGCGGTCCGGTCGACTGGCCCTCGGCGTTACGCAGGTCCGCGTAGATCAGGCGGAACTCTCCCTTGAGCGCGTCGATCGTATTGAAGGGATTGCCGCCGCGGATAGCGCCGATCGTCGAGCCGTTCAACCCGCCGCCCGCGATGAGCAGGAGCGGGAAGCCCGAGCCGGTTTCCTCGTAGTGGATGCGAACGTTTCCCTTCTGGTAGAAGCGTCCGCCTTCTGTGTTCCCGCCCTGCTGCGCGAGCACTGACGGCGTGGCGGCGACCGCCGCTGCAGCCGCGCCGGCCTTCAGCAGCTTGCGTCTGATCGGATCGACCATACGTCCTCCGTTGGCCCGGACTATAGCGCACTCGCGGCACTCTCGACTGAGCCGCAGCACGGGGCACGCTGAGCGTGGACGCGAATGGACCTCTTCGCCGCTCGTGGCTCTCGCTCCGTACGAGCTACGGGGCTGGTGCTCCCCGTCCCGCCGCTCCTCCTCGTCCCCCGCGCGCGCCTTGGGGTCTCTGTCGCGCGGGCGAGGCCTCGGGAATGCCGTACATGTTCATGTAGTTGTCGGGGTATCGCACGGGTCTTCCCTCTGCATCGAGAAACCGCGGCCCGAATCGCTGGCTGTGCGGGCAGATTGACCGTGAAACGGTCCTGCCGGCTCGGCTACTCCACCCACTCCTGCGCAAAAGCCGGCGCTGACGTCAGGAGCACGGCCGCCGCAATCGTCAGTTGGCGCAAGCGCATGCTGCTCTCCGTTGAACAAAGGGTGGGTGATTATAGGTCGGCGGAAACGGCGGGTTCGCAGGCTGATCACGCACGATCCGGCGGCGTCGGAGAGATACAATCAAGCGCCACTGCAAATCGATGTTCCGAGGGAGTTCCCACGATGCGAACGTCTTTGTTGGTCTCGATTGTCGGCGTGCTGCTCGCGGCGCTCGTTTTCGCGGACGCCTTTGCGCAGAACACTGCGCAGCAGACCTGGCCTGACGCCGTTGCGGTCCGCCCGCGCGTCGCCGAGAAAGACAAGCGGCCGGCGCCCCGCCGCAGCCTTGCCGGGACGTGGGGCTTCATCGAAGGAAAGCGGCAGCTGGTCAACCAGGCGTCGGGCGTGCAGCTCAAGCCAAACAACGGCAGACCCGAAAACCAGCTCCCGTATACGCCGCATGGCCTCGAGCTGTACCGCTCGCATAAAGGTCTCGAGGGCGCCGACGCCGTTCCGCCCGCGCAGACGAACGACCCGAGAGTGCGCTGCGAGCCCCTGGGATTCCCACGCCACAATCATTACGATCTCGGGGTCCAGATTCTTCAGGACGAGTACAAGATTGCCGTCCTCTACCAGTACGACAACCGGTGGCGGGTCATCTGGACCGACGGACGGCCGCTTCCGAAACCGACCGACGGCGGTGTCGAAGTGGACGGGAAATTCCGCGAAGCGCGCTGGTTCGGGTACTCCGTCGGCAAATGGATCGACGACCACACGCTCGAGGTCCACACGGTCGGGACGATGCCGGAAGATCGCGTATGGCTCGACAACACCGGCCGTCCAATCAGCGACCACGCGCACATCACGGAGACCCTGCGGCGGCTGGACTACGACACGCTCGAGTGGTCGGAGACGATCGACGATCCGACGGTGTATTCGCGGCCGTGGCAGACCATGAAGCTGCCGCTCGGGCTGCAGGATCCCCGCACGGATGTCATGACGCGCTACTGTTCTCCGAAGGAAATCGACGACTACAACAAGATTTACGGCAACGGCGTGAGCGCCAGGTAAACCGAGCCGGAAATGGAGACCTCACCATGAGAAACAGAGTGGTCATCGTCGTCGGTGTGGCCATCGGCCTTGTGATGACCGTTTCGCTCCTCGCCCATCACTCTTCGTCGACGCTGTATACCGAAAAGACCGTGACGATGAAGGGAACCGTCAAGATGTGGCGCTGGTCGAATCCACACTGCCTGCTGTCGCTCGACGTCAAGGGAGAAGACGGCCAGGTGGTGGAGTGGCTCGCTGAAACCCAGGCGCCGAACACCGCGGCGACCGAAGGCTATCGCGCGAAATCGTTCACCCCCGGCGACGAAGTGACGGTGACAGTGCGGCCAGCCGCCAATGGCCGGCCCTACGGCCTCCTCTCGCAGGCCGTCCTGGCGGACGGTACAAAGGTCGGCACCCTCGCCGTTGACGGAGGCCGCGGCCGCGGCCGCGGCGAGCCCGCGCAGTAACTCGAGCGGTCTTCTGGTAGCCGTGACGCCGCGCGAACGTCTGTAAGGGCATCACGCTCGTCGTCCGCGGCTCGATTCGGCGCTGGTCTAACATGGCTGCGATGCGCGACGGGCTGGTGCGCGGCATCGGGCTGGCGCTTGCGGCGGGCTATGCGGCCTTCATCGCCTGGCTCTACGTCCAGGTGCCGCAGAGCGCCGCGGAGATCACCGGAGGACTGTCGGCGAGCATCGGGTCGTACCGCATCGACGCGCAGGCCTTCGACGATGGCGTGCAGTTCTTCCGGCGCGACGAGTTCGCGGCGGCCAGGACCGCCTTCGAGCGCGCCGACCCGGCGCGCCAGGACGCGCGGACGCAGTTCTACATCGCCTACAGCTATTACCGCCAGGGGTGGGGCCGCTTCTACCAGGATGATGCACTGTTCGCGCAGGGGCTCGAGGCGGTCAACCGCGCGATCGCCCGCGCGCCCGGCGGCAGAATCCGGGTGGACGATCCCGGGCTGCAGATGAGAAGCGGAGAGGAGTTGAAGGCGGAGCTCGAAGGCGGCCTTCGGCGCGATCCCTCCGATTTCAATCCGGCCAGGGTCCTGAGGTCGCGCAAATGACCGCCACGCGCGAAGCGATCGCGCTCCCGCTCGTGTTCCTCACGGTGGCGCTCTTCGGCGGCCTGCGCATCGCGGATGGCGTGGCGCTGCTGCCGCCGCCGCTCTTCGCACTCGTGCTGGCGGTGCTCCTGCTCGGCCTCCTCGTGCGATGCGGCGCGCTCGCGCCCGAGCGGCTGATGCACACGTCCCGCTCCATGCTCGCCAATCTGAACGGCCTGGTCGTCATGCTGGCGGCGTTTCTCGCCTCGGCGCAGGCGTTCAACGTCGCGACGCCCGAGTCGGGCGCGCCGCGTGTGCTGTTCAACCTGGTCTTTCTCATCCTCCTCGCCAATACGATCGCCGCCTCGTCCGATCGCATCCGCGTCTTGCGCAGCCTGCTCGTGATCTTCGGCTCCGCGTTCGTCGTGAAGTTCATCGTCCTCTCGGCGCTGTCACGCCCAGCGGAGGGCATCGCGGCACGGGCGCTGCAGGTGCTGTTCGAAGGGGTCACGCTTGGCTCGGTCACACAGCAGGCCTTCGGCCCCGCGACCGGCTACGTCGCGTTCGGCACGCTGATGCTGTACTTCTTCGGCCTGGTCTTGCTGCCGCCGGCGGGCAGGGGAGGACTGACGTCAACCGCCTCCTACACGACGAGCCTCGACACGAACAGGGAAGGGAACAACCTGGAAGAGTGAGACGCCAACTCAAAATGGAAGCAACGCCGTGACGACGCGCTTCGGCACCTGTCCCACGGGAATGCGAGCCACCTCCTTCAACGACTGCGTGTCGATGACGGAAAGAGAAGCCGAGGCGGAGTTCGACACGTAGACGAACCTGCTGTCGGGCGTGAACGTCACCCAGAACGGGTCGACTGCGACGGGTACGGCTCCCAGATGGGTGAGATCGGGCAGGGAGTACGCGTGCACCATGTTGTACCACCTGTCGCTGACCCAGACCGCCTTGTTGTCGGGCTGGACGCCGATGCCGTGGTTGGGGTTTCCCCGTGCCCCCGACGCCACCAGCATCTTCACCTGGCCACCGAGATCGGGGAACTTGATTCGGTGGATTTCCTTGCCGGACTCGAAATCGACCACGACGAACCCGTGGAACCCACTCAGTCCCGCAAACACCCATTTCGTCGAGCCGTCCGGGTTCGTGTTGAACGACAGCGGACGCGGACGGTCGGTAAACTTGATCGACCGCACCTGCTCCTCGGTCTTCTGATCGATGATGGCGGCGGTAAAGGTCTGATCGTCCGAGGCGGCGATCACGTAGCGGCCGTCCGGCGTCACGAAGGTGTTGTGGATCTGCATGCCATCGAGTGGGAGCCTCTTCGCATTGGTCAGCGTGGCGGTGTCGATGACATCCACTCCGTTGGGCGGACCGTGAATGGCCTGATACACCCTTCGTCCATCCTTGCTGATCGAAATGTTGTTGGGCGGGCCGCTCAGCGGGATCTTCTTGATGACGTGCAGGGTCTTGGTGTCGACCACGTCGATCGTGCGGTCGGCTTCATTGGTGATATACAGCCGGCTTCCATCGGGAGCCGCCGCGACCCCGTGATTCGCCTCGATGCCCGTGATCTCCGCGACGACCCTGTTGCTGGCGGGGTCGATGATGTGGAGATTGTCCCCCGCCATGTTGGTCTGGATGATCCTGACGTGGAGGCCCTGACTCGCAGCGGGTACCGGCATCACGGACGTTCGCGTACCGCCCGCTGAAAGAGAAGGCGCGGCGAGTTTTTCTGCCAGCTCCTTGTCTCCCCGTACCCAGGCGGCGATGATCTGCCACTCCGGCTCGTTTGCGGAGCTGAACTGCGCGCCTCCGCCATGCCCCTGGTCGCCGCCCGCCTCGTATCTGAGCGGGTGAATCAACAGGCGGCTTGCCTTCGGATTGCCGGGAACCACCTTCTGGCGGACCGCCTCGAAATTCTTCCGCGACTGCTCCTCGTTCCACGTCGTGTTCCCGGGCGACAGCGGCTGGAGGCGCATGGCGGCAGGAGCGTTGCCCTCCCCGGCCCCCAGCGCGTGGCAGGCGTAGCAGCGAGCGTGACCCACGCGTCTCGAGAGGAAGATCGGCTGCACTCGCGCTTTGAAGGTCTCATAGTCCAGAGCCGCAGGCGGTGGGGCCGTGGCCTGCGCTGCCGCAGCGCGTGCATCTGCTTCGGAGGCTGCCTGCTGCGGTCTCGCCTCCGTCAACGCTTCACTTGTGATCCCGATGGACACGAGCGAGCCGATAGCCAGCGACAGCAGGCATTGACGCATACGGCACTTCTCTTTCTGCATTGACGATCACGCGAGACCCAACCTTATACCCGATTCGCCCGAGGCAGCCCTGGTTTTCGCCTGACTGAGTTACCGGCGATGCCTCAACGGCGGCACGGTCGCTGGTTCCATGTGGCCGTTCCCCGCAGCCTCCGCGTGGTGCTCGAACGCGTACGCCATCGCGACGAGTGTGTCGTCATCCCACGCGCGGCCGAGGAGCTGCAGCCCGACCGGCTGTCCGTGACTGTCGCGGCCGGCGGGGAAGACAACCGTCGGAATGCCATTGGCGGCCGAGGGCGTGTCGCGGCGGCCGAACGATGCCTTGCTGCCGCCGCCGTCGTTCAGGCTGATGTCGCTCAACAGGCCTGGATAGACGAGGGCGTCGACGCCGAGACGGTCGGCGCCTGCGGTATCCATCCAGATCTTCGCGGTCGCCTGCCGCCCTCGCCGATAGTCACGAAACGCCTGGATCTCGACTGCCGTCGGGCGAGGCGACGCGGCTGCCGGCTGACACCCGGGCGAGGCCGGATCGGCGCGCACGAAGGCCACTTTCTTCTGCGAGCAGTTCACGTCGACGGCGGTGAAAATCTGGAAGCCCTGGTGCGCCAGTTCGGGGTGTTTGTCGATATATTGCCTCCAGCCTTCCGACCGGACATCGCCGGGAGGCGCAGCCGGTGCTGGCGGTAGATCGGTACCGCCCACCGTCATACCCACCTCCACGATCGTTGCGCCCGCTTCCACGAAATGCTCGAGCGCCGCCTTCGACGCAGCGATCGTTGCGGTCGTGCCCAATGGATCGACCCACGCCGACGGGACATAACCGATTCGCTTTCCACGCAGCGCATTGACGTCCAGGACCGCTCGCCAATCTGCGGGAGTGCGCCGGCCGGGTGCAGACGTTTCCGGATCTTCCGGATCGACCGCCGCGAGCACGTTCAACAGGTCTGCGAGATCTGAAACCGAACGCGTCATCGCTCCGCCGAAGTCCGTCAACCACTGGAGCGGCATCACGCCTGTGCCACTCTCGAGGCCGTCTGTGCCGCGCATTGTGACGAGGCTCGCTGCGCTCGCCGGACCATACAGTGAGTCGCCGGTCTGGGATCCAAGCGCCGCTGCGGCCATGCTTCCCGCCACGGCGACCGCCGAGCCGCCGCTCGACGCGAGAGCCGACTTCGACGGGTTGAACACATTCCAGACCTGGCCCCACGCGTCATTGGAATAACCGCCGGTCGTGGCGTACTCCTCGAGCGCCGTCTTGCCGAGAATCACCGCGCCCGCCTCGCGCAGGCGCGCGACTTGAAAGGCGTCGCGTGCGGGGAGAAATCCCTTGAACGTCATGCTGCCGTTGGTCGTGGGCATGTCGTGCGTGTCGAACAGGTTCTTGACGGCGATCGGAATGCCAAGCAGCGGTCCTCGTCTGCCCGCCCTGCGGGCGGCATCCGCTGCCCGGGCCTGCGCCATCGCCTGGCGCGCGGCCACATACTCGTAGGCGTTGAATCCCCACTGGCCCTGGTCGTACACGGCAATGCGATCGAGATAGGCGCGCGTAATCTCCTGCGAGGTCGTCCGGCCCGCCTCCATGTCCTCACGCAGTTGAGCGATCGTCTTGCCGACCACGTCATAGCGCGCGCTGGCAACGGCTCTGGCCCCCCTGGGTGCCGCCGCCTGGTTGACCGATTTTGCGTTCCGGCACGACTCTGTTCCGAAGCCACCTGCCGCCAGCGCGTCGCGAGTGAAGTTGGCGATCGAGCACACTTCCGCGGTCGTCAGGCCGCCCGTATCCGGAGCCAGCGCCAGCGTGTTCGCCGTGGCTTCCACCGACGCGCGCACGGCGGACGAGGTTGACTCGGTCACGCGCGCGCCGAGCACGACGAAATGCAGCAGCGACCTGGTCGTTCGAGGATCGATGGTCAGCGTATTGATGTACGCCTGAAAATTTCCCTCGTGACCCGTGTACACGAGCGGATCGGAGAACGCGTCGTGCAGCCAGTTCCCTGCAAAGGTGAGCGCGCCGGAGAACGGCTGCGCGGGAGTACTTGGCGTGCCAAGCACCGTGACCTGCGGACCGTTGAACGGCGGAGGGCCGGACAGAGGACTGGCGACGGTCGCCCACGCGTCCGCGGCGGTGACGATTGGATCGCCGCTCGACGTGTTGACCACGTTGCCGGGCTGGTTGTTTGCGCCCGACGTACCGATCCCCACGCCTGACTGGCCGCCGAACGCCACGTTGATGGTGATGGGCCGCTTTGTCGTATTCGTGAAGCTATCGACCCAGCGGCCCCAGTTCGCGCGGCGATTCACGTAGATGGCGCGTGAGATGAGAACGCCGCCGAGGTCGATCGACTGCGTCGTCGCGAAGCGATCGCTGCCGTCGAACTGCAAGCCGAAGCCGCGCATCAGCTCGCCGTTGAAGCGCGGCGCGGGCGACGCCTGCACCCGGACCTTGATGCCGCCGAAGCCGTTGATCGCCGTGCTGTAGGGCTGCGCGGTGACGCCGTCCGGCATGATACCGGGCGCAATCTGGGTCGCACGAATGCTGCCGGTGTCGACGCGCGGCGGGGCCGCATCCTGGATGCCCCACCAGGTGCCGCTGGCGTCCGTGACATAGTTGAACGCCGACACGCGTCCGTTCAGCGACGGAGCGAGCATCGATGCGCCAAGCAGGATGACCGCCGTGCGGGATCGCAGACGCGACATGATCTCCCGCTGAGGCCGCATGCGTCCTGAGGTCGCGTCGAAGACTGAACGACGGCGTCCTAGTATGCCGGCTCCAACAGATATTTCTTGTAAGTGGTCGCCGCCTCGGGCGACGTGAGGAACGCCAGCAATTCCCTGGCTGCTGCCGGATTCTGGCTCTTCGACGAGATGAACCCGATCAATGGTGTCGGCGGTGCGATCTGCGCCGGCAGGGTGCCGACGATGTCGATCTTGTCGTTGCCATACATGCCGATGTAGTAGGTCATGCCGATTTCGGCTTCGCCGCTGGCCGCCATGGCCATGGCGCGGCCGCCGCCCCTGGTGAGCGTGGTCTTCGCCTTGACGGCATCCTCGATGCCCAGCCTTCGCAGCATCGTGATCACGTTCACGCCAGACGCTCCCGTGCCGCCCTCGGGGTCGGGATACGCGATTGATTTCGCGTCGAGCAGCATGCGCTTGACCGCCGAGGGCGTGGAAATATCCGGTTTCCGCGCGCCCTTCTTAACGGCGACCGCCATCCAGCCATTGGCAATCAAGGTGGCGCTGCCGGGGACCACGTTGCCCGAGGCAATCACGTCGGCGTCGTGCGGAAATTCCACGATGCCCACGTCGAACGGCTCCCCTTTGACGATCGTGTCCCTCGACTCGATGAAGTTTGGAAATCTCAGCGCGACCGTGCGGCCCGTCTTCTTTTCAAACTGTGCGATCAGTTCCTTGAACGCCTCGTCACCGCGGCCCACGATAGTGACTGAAAGGCGCTCCTGGGCGGGGGCGCTCGCGCCGCCCAGCGCACACACAACCACCGCTATCCCGCAAAGCCATCGCCTCATCGTCACATCAGCCATAGGCCGGCAAAGAATAGCACGCGGGAAGTACTTGACGTGGGAGGTCGATTTATTCACTATTGGAGATGAAATGCCACGGTCCACGCTGACCGATTTCGAGCTGCTCATCCTGCTCGCGATTCTTCGCCTCGATAACGAGGCGTATGGGGTCCCCATCGCCGACGAGATCGAGCGCACCGGCCGGCGCACGGTGGCAATCGCGGCTGTCTATGCTTCGCTGGAACGGCTCGCCGCCCGTGGCCTGGTCACGTCGTCGCTCGGCGACCCCACGCCGGAGCGCGGCGGCCGCGCGAAGAAATTCTTCACGGTCACGGGCAAGGGCGCCCGTCTCGTGCGCGAGACCTATGAGGCGCTGAACGCGATGTGGCGCGGGCTCTCGACCGTCAACGGGCGCGCATGACGGGTGGTCCACCCCGCTTCGCAACCTGGATCCTCAAGCACTGGACGTCAGTTGATGAGTGCGTCGCTGGCGATCTCGTCGAGCAGTACCACCGGGGTGGCCGATCCTCGCTGTGGTACTGGCGACAGGTGTGCAGCGCCATTGCCCATGACGCGATCCGTGATGTCGACGCGCACCCGGTCCGAGCGGCGCTGTCCTTTGGCGTCGGGCTGGTCGTGATGTGGTGGGGCGCGAATTACATCCTGTACTCGCTGCTGAACCTTCCGGAATGGTTGTTCGTGACGGGACTCACGAAGGGTCTCTATGCGCGCGGCCTGACGCTTCCTCAGCCGCTGCGCGAGTTTCCAATGCTGGCAGGATGGAAGGCGCTCGTCTACGCCGTGAGTGGGTGGGTGGTCGTTCGGACTGCCTCGACTCCCGGGACGTCAATCGTGTTCGCCTATCTGCCATTCGTGCTCGGCTTCAACGCGATCACCTTCGTCAACAGCGTCGGCCGCTACCCGATCGCGCAGTTGACGATCGATCTCCTGATCCTCTACCCCCTCGCGGCGTTCGCCGGTGGACTCGTCGCATCGCGCGCACGTCGGCCGATCCGTGGAGTTGAATCGTGACCCATCGACCGCCTCGCCTGGCCGCGGCGCTGCTCAGATGGTTCGGCCCACAGGACGAGGCGATCGCCGGGGATCTCGTCGAAGGTTTTCACCGCCGGTCGGGATCCCGGATTTGGTATTGGTGGCAGGTCGCAAGTGCGCTGCGGGTCGCGGCGGTTCGCGAAGTCGGCAGGCATCCGATCGCCGTGCCAGCGACGATGATGCTGGGCTGGGTTGCCTGGTGGGCGCTGCTGTATCACGTCGCGTATCCCGTCATGCTCGCCGCCAATCATGCCATCTTCATGTGGCGCATCGGCCGCGGCGATGACGCTCAGCTCTTCGGTCAGGCGTTCATGTACACGTCGTTGGCGCTCGCGATTGCCGCGGACCTTATCAGCGCCATCCTCGCTGTTCGCATCTATCCCGGACACCGGTCGACCCTGGCATTGCTTTACGCCGGATTCGTCGTGCTTCGGCGCGTTGCCTGGCGGACGCTCGATTCCATCTACTTCAATCCCGGAAGTCCTCTGTCCTTCGTGATGAATTTTCGGCCGTTCGGGATAGGGGCGATCGTGAATCTGTTCCCGATGCCGTTCCTCATGGCCTTGGCGGGCGGGATGTGGGCGGCGTCACGTCGGCAGATCGCCGCGCGGCCGCACCAATAAATCCGCGAACTCACCCTCTACGGCGGCCCTGTCTGCGCAGGCTTGCGCTGGCACTCGGCTGCACTCACGCGCTTCCTGTTCGCCCCGCCACCGGATCTCGTTGTCTATGGGGAGCCCAGCCGGCGTTCCCCATCAGCAGTGCAACGGGTGCTCCTCGTTCGCGTGCTGTCGGCGGGCTGCCATCGACGGCAGAGAGGAGCAGGAGGACTGCAGATGCACTTCGCACGCACGCGGCTGACGGGGAGTTTGGCCCGCGTCGCCATCGCATTCATCGGGACCTGGGTACTGGGCGCAGCGCCGGCGCAGGCGTACGGCCCGCGGCCGTTCTTTCAGATGCCGCTCGCCTGCGGCCAGACATGGGAAGCCTCGACCTACGACGGGCACTGGCCCGATCAGGACAGCGTCGATCTCGGCGAGTGGTCGCCGCAGGACACCAACATGGGCCATGGCGAGCCGGTGCTCGCGTCCGCCGACGGCACGGTCCTCAACGTCTTCACGGACCTGCCGGCTGGCGACATTCGCGTCTATCTCGATCATGGAGGCGGCTGGGTCACCCACTACATTCACCTCGAGTCGGTGCCGCCGCTGACCATCGGCCAGCACGTCGCCCAGGGTGAGCAGATCGGCCGCGTCGGCAACAGCGGCACCGAGGAATATCACCTGCACTACACGCAGCTGGCCGACGGCAACGCCGTGCGCATCGCCTTCAACGGCACGTTGATCGACACCTACGCGGGCAACCTGGCCTCCTACGACACCTGGGGCAACGGCGAGAAGCTGACGAGCGCTAACTGCCCGATGAACTCGTTCGTCAACGTCGATCAGGACGGCACGCGCTATCAGCTGCTCTACAAACCCGGCACGGGCGCGGCGAAGATCGTCGCGCTCGACAGCGACGGCGGCGGGATCACGAGCATCTGGTCGAGCACGTGGACGAAGGGCTGGACGCACTTCACGCCGTTCAAGCTCAATGGGGACGCCTATTACATCGCCTACAAGTCGTCGACGGGCGAGGTCGACTTCGATCGCGTCAACACCGGCGGGCTTGGCGTCACCACCGTTGGTGAGGGGACCTGGTCGAAGGGCTGGACGCACTTCATGCCCTTCACGCTCGGCGGGCAGCCGTACTACGTTGCGTACAACTCGCTATACGGCGGCGCGAACGTCGATCGCATCAACGCCGCGGGCAACGGCGCGTCGACGCTCTGGTCCGGCTCGTGGGGCAAGGGATGGACGCAGCTGGTGCCGTACGTCCAGGGCGGCGTGCAGTACTTCATCGCCTATCAGGGCGGTACCGGTGCGGTCGAAATCGACAAGATCACCGGCAGCGGCAACAGCGTGTCGATCACCGAGGTGTGGTCGGGGACGTGGCAGACCGGCTGGTCGAACATCGTGCCGCTGTCGCACAACGGCAACATCCATGTCCTGAAATACAAGAGCACCACCGGGCTGGCGCAGTACGAGATCGTCAACGGCGGCGGCCTGGGGACGACGGTCCTCGGCAGCGCGTCATGGACGAAGAGCTGGACTGCGTTCTCGCCCTTCTCGATCAGCAGCCAGGGACACGTTCTCATCTACAAGGTCGAGACGGGCGACGCCAAGATCATGCGCCTCGACCCGAGCAACGATGCCATGACGCTGCTTACCTACATGGCCTGGACGCTGGGCTGGTCGTAACCGCCTGTGGCGCTCCGTGCGCGTCGGCGCACGGAGCGTCAGCGCCGAAAGGCGCTGTGGCATCGCCGCCCGACCTCGAGCCGTCGTATGATGCGCGCGGGAGGGCGGCGATGTCTTCGAGCGTACGCGTGGCACGGCGTGAATTCGTTCGCACGGCACTGGGTGTGCTCGCGGCTGGATTGGGGGCGCCGCTGGCATTTGCACAGAGCGCGGCAAAGCTCACCGACCGAATCGAATTCAGGCGCCTGGTCGCTGCCAACCGGATCCTCGCGCGCGAGGAAGTCGTCGACGCGTTCGGCCACGTCAGCGTGCGAGACCCCGACAACCCCAAACGCTACATCATGGCCCGGTCGCGCAGCCCGGAACTGGTCGAGTTCGCCGATTTGATCAGGTTCGAGCAGGATGGCCGCTCGCTCGATCCCGACAATCGCACGCCGTATGGCGAGCGCATGATCCATGGCGCGGTCTACGAAGCGCGCAGCGACGTCAACGCCGTCGTGCACAATCACGCGTACGCGCTGCTGCCGTTCAGCATCACCGGCCGCGCGCTCGAGCCCGTCATCCACGTGGCGTCCGTCATCGGACCCCGGATTCCACTCTGGGATATCGCCACCCATTTCAATGAAACGGACATGCTGGTGCGGACGATGGAACAGGGGCGCGACCTGGCGGCGACGCTGGGGCCCAACACCTGTGCGCTGATGCGCGGGCACGGCGCCGTCGTCGCGACCGCGTCGCTCAAGGAAGCCGTCATCGCCGCCATCTACCTCAAGATCGACGCGGAGGTGCAACTGCAGGCGATGGCGCTCGGAACGCCGCGGCGTCTGTCCGACGGCGAGGTCGAGCGATCGCGGGAGACGCAGTTCTCGCCCCTGGCGCTCGACCGCGCCTGGGAATATTTCTGCGCCCGCGCCGGCGTCCCCGCGATCTGATTGCCGTAACTGATCGTCGGAGGATGGGAGAGCGGGGGCGCCACCGACCGTCGCGGCCGGGTGGCGCCCTTCAGGCAGGTTAGCGCTGTGCGATAGACGAGGCGTTGATCGAGTCGCCGGAGACGATCAGCTCCACGCGGCGGTTCTGCTGTCGCCCCTCCGCCGTCGTGTTCGTGGCGACCGGGTGGGTCTCGCCGAATCCGGTCGTCCCCACCGCGTCGTGTGCGATGCCCTGGCCGACCAGGTAACCGCGCACCGATTCCGCGCGGCTCTCGGACAGGTGCTGGTTGTAGCCGGCCTCTCCCACGCTGTCGGTGTGCCCCTCGATCTGGATCTTCAGGCCCGGGTGCGAGAGCAGGATGCCGGCGACCTTGGCGAGCTTCTCGCGCGTACCCGTCTTGAGGTTCGCGCTCCCCGTGTCGAACAGCACGTCGGAGAGGTTCACGATCAGCCCGCGCGCGCTCTCGCGCGTTTCGAGAATCGTGTTCAGCTGCTGGCGCAGCTGGTCGCGGAGCGCGGCCCGGTCGCGATCGGCCTGTGCCGCGCTGGCCTGCGCGCGCTGCGCCTGCGCCTCGGCGTCGAGCCGCGCGGCGTCCGCCGCGGCCCGCGCGGCCTCGGCCGCCGCCTTGTCACGCTCCGACTGCGCGGCGAGCGCCTGCGCCCGCTGCACCTGCGCCTCCGCCGCCGCGCGCGCCGCCTCCGCGGCGGCCCGGTCGCGTTCGGCGGCAACCTTCGCGGCCTCGGCGGTCAGGCGATCGAGCTCGGCCTGGCGGCGGGCGGTCTCCTCGGCGCGCGCGCGGTCGAGCGCCGCGTTCTCGCGCTGCTGCACGAGCGCGCGCTGCTGCGCCTGGTATTCCTCCTCCTGCTTCTGCAGCGAGATCAGCCGCGCGTCCTCGGCGGTCTGGACCGCCTGGCGCGCCGGCATCATGACTTCGTTCCCCTTCTTCCCGCGGTCGCGCATCTGCTCGGCGTCCATCAGCAGCCGCGTCGCCTTGACGAACGTCTCGTCCGAGTAGCGATCGGCGCCGGCAAACCGCGCCAGCATGACGGCGTTGCGCGCTTCGGCCAGGTCGAGCGGCGCGCCCGGCTCGAGCGGCTTGAGCTTCAGCTGCCGCGTGTCCTGGTTCATCAGGTACGTGCCGCGCTTCAGCAGGTCGTACTTGGCGGCGATGACCTCGATGTTCCCCTTGGTGTTCTTGCGCACGTCGTTCTCGAGCACGACGACGTCGCTCGGCTGCGTGACGGCGAAGTACGGCTCCGCGGTGACGATCATCCCGAACGCCTGCAGCTCCGTGGTGACGTGCACGTGGGCCTCGCTGTCATCCACCTGCACCTCGCCCAGGTTCGTGGAGCGCCCCTCCGGCGTGATCGCCCACAGGACATACGTCAGGTATTCGGGACCGAACTGCGTCGGCGCCGTCACCTTCTCGAACTTCGCCTCGATGTCGATGTAGCCCTTCTTGCCGCCGACCTCCGCCTCGCCGATCGCGAACGGCAGCAGCGGCGTGCCCCGGAAGTCGACCTTCGTGTCGCCCTTGCGCGGCCGGTAGTTGATGGCCGGCGTGGTGTGGCCGACGACGGTGACCCTGAAGACGGGGACGGGTCCGTCCTGCGCCGGTGTGCTCGATTGCGGGCCGGGACTCGGTCGCGTCTGCGCGAGCGCGGCGCTCGCGACCAATCCGCCAGCCAGGAACAATGCCGTGGTTCGTTTGGACATGGAACGGGTAGCGGCAACTTCCGGTCCAGCTGCAGCGAACACTTTTGACGATCGCGGCGCCGTGCTGCAACGACATCCGGCGGAGATCACAATGTCGTGCGGCGGTGCGATCACACTTTTCGAGCGTGCCGCATCAGATTTGCCTGTCGCGCGGGCGGGCCGATAGAACGCGCCGCGCGACCCGAACGTCGGCCGCTACGCCCGCGTCCCCGACACCGAAGGCAACGCGATCGGGATCATCAAACCATTCATGCAACGAGCCGCACGATGGCGCGTTCACGCGCGCCGACCGCCCGCGAAGTTGTAATCGCGCGCTCAATCCTGCGGAAGAGCCGGCGCCGGATCTGGCGTATGATTCGCGCAGTCTGAACAGTCGGCTCACCGTCTTGATGAAAGACGCGCTGACGGGAGGTCTCCCGTGATGCCGCGACTCCTGGCATCGCTCACCGCGGCCGCGCTGATGCTGATCGTGCCGGCCGATCGCGCGGCGGCACAGGCAAACGCGCCGCGAACCGCCGGTGGGTGTCCGCTCGACCCGGTCAAGTTTCACGCCTGCGCGCTGCCCAAGACCAAGACGTTCGATCCGCCGCGCACCGAAGACGGGCGACCGGACATGCAGGGGTACTGGGACCGTGCGTTCACCTCGCAGGACGTCGAAGAACATGGCGCCGACGGCCTGAACGTGCAGCCGGGGCCCAGCCTTGTCCTCGACACGCCCGATCACAAGATCCCGTATCAGCCCTGGGCGCTCGAGTTCAGGAAGGGGATCGCCGACCGGTTCATCTCTCCGCTCGCCAGCTGCTTCCCGCCCGGCGTGCCACGCCACGCCATTGCGCCCGCCGCGCACCGGATCGTGCAGATGCCGGGCTACGTGGTGTACATGCTCGAATATTCGCACTCCTACCGGGTCATTCCGACGGGCGGCGAAGCGCACGTCGGCGGCACGCTCAAGTTCTTCCAGGGCGACTCGCGCGGCAGGTGGGAAGGCAACACGCTCGTCGTCGACGTGACGAACAACAACGGCCTGACGTGGCTGGACAACGCCGGCAACTTCGCCAGCGAGGCGCTGCACGTGGTCGAGAGGTACACGCTGATCGACCGCGACACGATCCACTACGAGGCACGGATGGAGGACCCGAAGGTCTATACCCGCCCGTGGACGATGGTATCGGCACTCACGCGGAACCGGGATCGGAACTTCGAGATCTGGGAGCAGGCGTGCCACGAAGGAAATCAGTCCGTCAAGGATCAACTGAGCCTCGGGTTGAAGCCATATACAGGAGTCCCATGAAGAAGATTGTCTCGATTGCCGCCTGCGCGCTGGCCCTCTACGCTGCGGTCGGCGCGCAGGGCCAGGCGCCGCGCTACCTCTACGATCCCGGCTGGCCCAAGCCGATGCCCAACAAGTGGAAGATTGGCGGCGTCACCGGCCTCGCGGTCGCGCCCAACGACGACACCGTGTGGGTGTACGACCGGCCGAACGACCTGACGAATCTCGAGCTCGAGTCGGAGCTCGGCGTCTCGGATTGCTGCGCGCGGCCGCCGTCGATGATCCACATCGACAAGGACGGCACGGTCATCGGATCGTTCGACGCGCCGCAGGGACACGGCATGGACGTCGACAGCAAGGGGTTCGCGTACCTCGGACAGAACACCGTCCGCAAGTACGAGACGAAGACCGGCAAGCTGGTTGGCGAGATCGCGCATACGCCGGAGCTGGAAAACGGCGGGCGCTTCGGTCCGGCGGAGATCCCGGCGCGCACGCCCGGAGTGGGCGGCCAGGGACCGGTCGCCGGGTTCCTGCCACCCCCGCCGGGAGCGGCCCGTAACGGCCGCGGCGGCCGTGGCAATAACCCGGAAAATGCGGTCGCGCAGGCGGCGGCGCGCGCGGCGTTCCGCAAGAAGTACCCGCCAACCACGCCGATGATCGTCGGCGGCATCGAGGAGATTCGCCTCGACGAATCCGCCAACGAGGTCTACGTGGCCGACAACTATCTCGGCGGGCGCGTGATGGTGTTCGACATGAACACGTTCGCGTTCAAGCGCGGGTGGGGCGCCTACGGCCACAAGCTTTCCGAGATCTCGATCAACGAAGCGGATCGCGAGTACGCCGGTGACAAGCCGCCGAAGGAGTTCCGCGGCCACCTGACGCTGAACGTCTCCAACGACGGCCTCGTGTACGCCGCCGATCGCGCCGCCGAGCGCATCCACGTCACGCGGAAAGACGGGACGTTCGTGAAGGAACTCATCCTCGCGGCGCCGGGAACGAAGAGGAACGACTCCGATCGCGGGGCGGCCGGCGGCGTCGCCTTCTCGCCCGACCGGGCGCAGAGGTATCTCTACATCTGCGACATCAAGAACAACACCATCTGGTTCCTCAACCGTGACGACGGCAAGATCGCCGGCAGGCTGGGCAGCATGGGCGAGGGCGGCGGGCAGTTCTTCGGCCTCCACATGATCGCCACCGATTCGCGCGGCTATATCTACACCGGCGAGGTGTTCGCGGGGCAGCGGGTGCAGCGCTTCGTGACTGCCGACAGTCCACGCGGCAAGCTCCTCGACCAGCTGTCGCGCCTGCAATAGAACGAGGGAAGGACAATGAGAACGCTGCTGTCACTGGTCGCGCTCCTCGCCCTCGGCGCCGGCGCGCCGGTGCTCGGCCAGGGTGCGGCCGAGCCGCTGAGCAAGACGTACCGCGTGACCCGCGCCAATGATGTCGAGTACCAGAAGATCGAGCCCTTCAAGGTGTTCGACAACCTCTATTACGTCGGCCCCGGCTACGTCTCGGTCTGGCTGCTGACGACACCCGAGGGAAACATCCTGTTCGACACCGCGCAGGAACCGTACGTCGACCACGTGATCGGCAACATCCGGAAGGTGGGTGTCGACCCGCGCAGCATCAAGTACATCATCCTCAGCCACGGGCATCTCGATCACTTCGGCGGCGCCGCCAGGATCCAGGAGGCGTCGGGCGCGCGCGTGATGGCGGCCGAGGAAGACTGGAAGATGATCGAGCAGGTCGGAGGCCGGCCCGGACGCGGCGGCGCGCCCGCGCCGCGCGTGCCGAAGAAGGACATGGTGGTGAAGGAAGGCGATACCCTCGCGCTCGGCGGACAGAAGCTGACCTTTCACCTGACGCCGGGGCACACGCCCGGCGTCGTCACGACCGAGGGCATCACCGTCTACGACGGCGGGAAGCCGTACAAGGCGATCCTCTGGGGAGGCGCAGGCTATCGCGGTGGCCTCGCCGATGCCGAGGAATCGGTGCAGAGCGCCAACAAGGTCGCGCGCATCCAGGGCGTGCAGGTGAACCTGCAGATCCACAGCTGGGCGGAGCCGGACGGCTACCCCGGAGGCGGCGTGCTCGAGCGCGGACTCAAGCTGAAGACCCGCAAGCCCGGCGACCCGCATCCGTTCGTCGATCCGGCGACCTTCACGCAGTGGGTCAAGCGCACGCAGGACAACGCCGCGAAGGCGGTGCAGGAAGAAAAGCAGAAGGCGGCCAGGTAAGGCTCCCATGAGACGCCGTACGGCCGCCCTCGTCTTTGTCGTCGCCTGCCTCGCGGCCGGGACGCCTGCCTGGTTCTACATCCAGCGGACGATTGCACGTTCACCGTCCGCGACATTCGATCTCGAAGAGGCGACGGTCCGCACCCTCCTGCAGGATCAGCAGGCGGGCCGTCGCACTGCGAGGCAGATTGCCGAGCAATACCTGTCGCGCATCGAGGCGCTCGATCGACGCGGCCCATCGCTCAATGCGATCATCGAGCTGAACCCGGACGCGCTTGCCATCGCCGACGCGCTCGACGCCGAGCGGCGCACGTCCGGGCTGCGCGGGCCGCTGCACGGGATCCCGGTTCTTGTCAAGGACAACATCGACACGGCGGATCGCATGTCGACCACCGCCGGCTCGCTGGCGCTGGAAGGCTCGATTGCCGCTCGTGATGCGTTCGTCGTCGAACGCCTGCGCGCCGCGGGCGCCGTCATCCTCGGCAAGACCAACCTGAGCGAGTGGGCGAATTTCCGATCGACCCACTCGACGAGCGGCTGGAGCGGACGGGGAGGCCTGGTGCGGAATCCGTATGCGCTGGATCGCAGTGCGTGCGGGTCGAGCTCCGGCACCGGGGCCGCTATCGCGGCGAGCTTCGCGACCGTCGGGGTGGGCACCGAGACCGACGGATCGATCGTCTGTCCGTCGGCGGCGACGTCGCTCGTCGGCATCAAGCCGACCGTCGGCCTGGTCAGCCGTTCCGGAATCGTCCCGATTGCGCATTCCCAGGACACCGCCGGCGCGATGGCCCGGACGGTCGAAGATGCCGCGACCCTGCTCGAGGCGCTCGCGGGCTCCGATCCACGCGACGAGGCGACGACGGATGCATCGCGCCCGGCCCGCGTGGACTATCGTGGCGCGCTCGACCCGAACGGCCTGCGCGGCGCGCGCATCGGCGTGGCGCGCGCGAAGTTCTTCGGCTATAGCGACGTCGCGGACCGGATGGCGAACACCGCGATCGAGCGCATGAAGCAGCTGGGCGCGGTCGTCGTCGATCCGGCCGACATCCCGAACGCCGGCACCTACGACGACAGCCAGCTCGACGTCCTGCTCTACGAGTTCAAGGCCGATCTCAACGCGTACCTGGGTGGGCTCGGCGCGGCCGCACGGGTGCACTCGCTCGCGGACGTCATCGCCTTCAACGAGGCGAATCGGCCGCGTGAGATGCCGTTCTTCGGCCAGGAGCTGATGCTCGAGGCGCAGAAGAAGGGGCCGCTCACCGACAAGGCGTACCGCGACGCCCTGGCGCGCAACGCGAGGCTGTCGCGCACGGAAGGGATCGACGCCGTGATGGACCGGCTCGGTCTCGACGCGCTGGTCGCACCGACGGCCAACCCGCCGTGGCCGATGGATCTCGTCAACGGCGATCACTTCGTCGGCTCGAGTTCGACGCCAGCGGCCGTCGCCGGCTACCCCACGATCACCGTGCCGGCCGGCTACGCGTTCGGCCAGCCGATCGGGATCTCGTTCATCGGCCGCCGATGGAGTGAGGCACGCTTGATCGCGCTTGCCTATGCCTACGAACAGGCGACGCGGCATCGCCGTCCGCCCGCGTTCGCGGCAACGGTGCGTATCGGTGAACCGGAGAGTCCCGCCGACTGATCTGAAGCATCCATGTCCGACGAGGTGTCAGTTCGCGTGTAGGGCGTTTAACGTCATGAAATAAATCCGCAATGGCCGCGCTTTACGGCGCGATCACGCTGCTATTCTGGCGGCGACTCTCCCCGAGTCGCGCGTCATGCTTGTCGACGAAGCTCCCCCGGCTGTCTTCGGTGCCCGCACTGCGGCTCCCTGCGTGTCGTCAAGAAACTCCAGACCGTGACGCTGATCATGTGTTTCTGCCTGGCCTGCGCCCGGAGCTTCGAGCTGCGCGTGCAGCCGCCGCCAGTCGGCGTGTGAACGCCGGCGGCGCATAAAGAAGGAACGAATATTGAGTACGGGGGGACTGCCCGGGGGTTTTCCCCCTCAAGATGCGTGTCCGCATTACACGTGTGCTGTCGGGCAGTATTGACGGCATACAGCTCGATCGCTTCATCCCAGGTGTCGTCTACGATGTCGGCACCTCAATAGGGTCCTACCTCCTGTCGGAACAGTGGGCCGAACCGGTCCACGACGAATCTCCCGCGCTGGTCGTGCCGCTCCACGCGCCGATGTTCCACCCGCAGAACGTCACGCCGCTGCCGAAAGCCGAAGCCTCCGACCGGGCGCCCCGCAAGCGGGCTCGCAAGACTCTCTGACACGGGAATCGACTGGGGGAAGAGGACGGCCATTCCGGGGAATGACCGTCCCGGAATCGCACGCAGCAACGAGTGGCGCACCCAGTTTGGAGGAAGGATGCAGGCCTTCACGCCGAAGCGTCGCGATTCACGCTCGAATTGCCAAATCCATCAACGCCGGGCGCGCTTGCGGCGCCCGGGCCGCAGCCCGTCGCGGCCGTGCCCGCTTCCGGGTCGACGGTCGATCGTCAGTTGTCGTTGACGTCGTCAGCCGCGGATGAGGTTGAGAAAAGTGTCGTCGAAAACCGCTCCGCGATCAGTTTGTTTACACGGTCGAGCTCGGGATGAAACGCGCCCACCTGCTTGTACGCAGCGAGTTGTTCGCGTAATTCCTTCGCTTTCTCGCAGGTCTTCTCCAATTCGCGCAGGAGGGTGGTCAGGCGGTCGACGTCAGGGGAGGACATGACGCGGTTGAGGTATGCAAAATTCGGTACTCCGGCCAGCCCGCGTCAATGCGCGTTGGCCGGCAGATGCTCGGACACGATGTCGGCCACGCGAGCGGGGTCGCACGGCTTCCCGAGCACCGTGAGGGCGTGCGGCAGGTCCGGCTTCGGATCGACGCCGGTGACGACGATGATCGGGATGTCGTTGGTCAGCGGGTTCTCGCCGAGCTCGCGCAGCACCGTCCATCCGTTCATGACCGGCAGCATCAGGTCGAGGAGGATCAGGGTGGGGCGCTGCTGTTCGATGGACCGGAGTGCCGCCACGCCATCGGCCGCCCGCGAGCACGCAATGCCGCGGAGGGTGAGCGCGGTGCAGTACAGGTGGGCGAGCTGCGCGTCATCTTCCACGACGAGCACACGCGGACGGGCCTGCGACACGCCGCCCTACGCTTCAGGGTGCACGAGCGCGCCGCCTTCGTCGAACAGACGGTCGTTGAAGCACGCGTAGAAGCGGCGTGCGACGCCGACGGGAGTCATCGCCATGCGCGATGATAGGCAAGGCACGCGGTCCGCGCCAATGAGCTACAACCTCGGCGGGGAGCGGAACGGTCAGTGCGTCATCACGTACAACAGCACGTTCATCGCGACCTGGTAACCCTCCACGGAGAACCGGTAGAAATAGCGCGGGTCTTCGCCCTCGCGCTCCCACGAATCGCTCACGTCGGTGTTGTGCGTCATGAACACCATGAGGCGTCCCGTGCGGTCGGACACGCCGCGCGCGTGCACCTGCGCGCTGTCGGCGCCGCGCTCCGAGGTGCCGCCGCCGCTGCCGCGCCAGTAGCCGATGCCGGGAATCTGCGGAATGCCGCGCAGCTCGAACATCGTGTGGAAGATCGGGTGGTCCGCCGGCAGATCGACGATCTGGTAGTCGGTGGCGGGAAAGACCTTCCGAATCTGGGTCGCCCAGCTCTCCCACGCGTACGAGCCCCAGAAATCGTCGACCCAGAGAAAGCCGCCCTTGAGCAGGTAGTTCCGGAGCCGCGTCGCGTCCTCGTCGTTGAAGAAGAGGCGGCCGACCTCCTGCATCATGATGAACGGACACTGGAACAGCTCGTCGCCGGTCAACTGGACGATGAGGTGCTGCGGGTTGCCGCCCTGGTCGAACCCGACGCGCATCTTCGTGAGCTCGGAGAGCCGGACGGAGAGATCGATGTCGGCGAGCGGGTAGTCGGTCAGCCAGCTGCCGCCGTCGCCGCCCGGGTTCATCCGGTAGACGCCGCGGCAATAATGGAACCGTCCGTCGAAGCTGTCGGCGCGGGCCGTGTGCGCCGCGATGCTGGTGTTGCCGCCGCGCCCGAACTGAGCCGCCGCGCCGGTGCTGACGAGCAGCGCCAGCGCCGCGAGCATCACGGCCGGGAGCGCTCGCCCCGAGCGAGCGGAGCGAGTAGATGGGCCTCGCCCCGAGCGAGCGGAACGAGTCGAGGGGTCCATGACGCGCAGTGTATCCCCGTTCGCGGCGGAGACGATTGCCTGCCTGGCCGTGACGAGCGGCCGCTTGATGGGAGATACTTAGCCGCCATGACCACCGCGACCACTCCCGTCACGGCGGGTGTCGAGACCGGCACGCCGCTGCGCACCTACCGTCAAATGCTCGCCATCCGCCTGTTCGAGGAGCGGGTCAACGATTTGTACACGCGCGCCCTGATGCCGGGTCTCGCGCACCTGTACATCGGGGAGGAGGCGGTGGCCGTCGGCATTTGCGAGGCGCTGCGCAAGGACGACTACATCACGAGCACGCACCGCGGCCACGGGCATTGCCTGGCCAAGGGAGCGGCACCGCACCTGATGTTCGCGGAGCTGCTGGGGAAAGAGGCCGGCTACTGCAAGGGGAAGGGCGGCTCGATGCACATTGCGGATCCGGCTACCGGAAACCTCGGCGCGAACGCGATTGTCGGCGGCGGCGCGGCGCTGGCGACGGGCGCCGCGTGGGCGTCGAAGATGCTCGGCCAGGACCGCGTGGCGGTCTGCTTCTTCGGCGAGGGGGCGCTCGGGCAGGGCGTGCTGTACGAGTCGATGAACCTCGCCCAGCTCTGGAAGCTGCCGGTGGTTTACGCCTGCGAGAACAACATGTACAACGAGTACACGCATTACTCGGAGACGACCGCCGGCGACGTGCTGGCGCGCCCGGCGGCGTTCGGCCTCGCGGCGGAAGGCGTCGATGGCCAGGACGTGCGAGCGGTCCACGCCGCGGCCTCCAGGATGGTCGAGCGTGCGCGCCGCGGCGAGGGCCCCGGGTTCCTGCTGCTGAACACCTACCGCTTTCGCGGCCATCACGTCGGCGACATCGCGCGCGACTACTACCGATCGAAGCACGAAGAGCAGCGCTGGATGACGGAGCGCGACCCGGTGGCGCTGCACGCCGCGTGGCTGATGTCGGAAGGTCTCGCCGACCAGGCGATGCTCGATCGGATTCAGGGCGAAGTGGCCGCCGAGATGGACGCCGCCGTCGAGTTCGCGCGCAACGCGCCGTATCCCGATCCGAGACGAGTGGACGAGGACCTCTATGCCTGAGACCGTGGTCACCGCGCACAGCCCGGCACCTGCCGGTACCGGCGTTCGTGAGCTCACCTTCGCCGAAGCCATCCGCGAGGCGCTCGCGGAGGAGATGCGGCGCGACCCGAGGGTCGTGCTGCTTGGCGAGGACGTCGCCGAGGCCGGCACGCCCTTCAAGGTCGTGAAAGGGCTGCTGGAGGAGTTCGGCAAGGACCGCGTCGTCGACACGCCGATCTCGGAGTCCGGCTTCACCGGCCTCGCCGTCGGCGCCGCGATGGCCGGCCTGCGGCCGGTCGTCGACATCATGTTCGGCGACTTCATGGCGCTCGTGATGGACCAGGTCGTGAACCAGGCCGCGAAGATCCATTACATGTCGGGCGGCCTGTGGAAGGTGCCGATGGTCATCCGCGCGACGATGGGCGCGACGCGGCGTTCGGCCGCGCAGCACTCGCAATCGCTGCACGCATGGCCGAGCCACGTGCCCGGCCTGAAGGTCGCCATCCCCTCGACGCCGTACGACGCGAAGGGGCTCATCAAGGCGGCCATCCGCGACGACAACCCGGTCGTCGTCTTCGAGGACAAGATCTCGTACGCCAAGGTCAAGGGCCCCGTGCCCGTCGAGGAGTACGTCATCCCGCTCGGCGTGGCTGACATCAAGCGCGAAGGGCGCGACATCTCGCTCGTGGCGACGAGCAGCATGGTGCAGGTCGCGCTCGGCGCCGCGACGATGCTCGAGGAGGTCGGCATCGACGCGGAGGTCGTCGATCCGCGGACGACGTGGCCGCTCGACGAGAAGACGCTGATCGACTCCGTGCGCAAGACCTCGCGCTGCATCGTGGTCGACGAGGGGTACTACCGGTACGGCGTCACGGGGGAGATCGCGTCGGTGATCGCGGAAGGGGCGTTCTACGATCTCGACGGCCCGGTCCGGCGGATTGGCGCCCGGCACGTGCCCGTGCCGTTCTCGCCGCCGCTCGAGGATGCGACCGTGCCGACCGAACGCGACGTCTTCGAGATGGCGCGGCAGATGTGCAACAAGTAGGGGGTTGGCGGGTCCGCGACGCGATGGCTCCTGACCGCGCCGCGGCACCCGCCCCACGTACGTAGGCCGGGTGCCGCCGCGTGGGAGGTTCCCACGCGCGGCGGACCCGGCATGGAGAGCCCAATGGCACTGAAAACCTACGGCACGATGGGCGTCGATTGGGAGCAGCGGATCGATTACGACCGGCTGCGCCGCGAGCGCCTGGCGCGCATCAAGGATCTGCTCGGCAAGTCGTCGATGGGCGCGTTGCTCTGCTTCGACATGAACAACGTGCGCTACATCACCTCGACCAACATCGGCACGTGGGCGCAGGACAAGATCAGCCGCTTCACGCTGCTGCCGCAGAAGGACGAGCCGATTCTCTGGGATTTCGGCTCCGCGGCGCGCCACCATCAGCTGCATTGCCCGTGGCTCGGCGAGCGCTCGCGTCCCGGCATCCCGTCGATGCGCGGGGCGATGACGCCGGAGATGGGGCGCGCCGAGGACGTGGCGAAGAAGATCCGCATCGAGCTCGAGAAGCGCGGGCTGCACAAGGAGCCGCTCGGCGTCGACATCCTCGAGCCCGACGTGATGGTCGCGCTTCAGCGCGAGGGCATCGAGATCGTCAACGGCCACGCGCTGATGTGCGAGGCGCGCGAGATCAAGACCGAGGACGAGATCACGCTGCTCAACATGGCGGCGATGATGGTCGACGCCGCCTACTACGACCTCTACAAGGCGATGAAGCCGGGGATGCGGGAGAACGAGGCGGTCGCGCTCGTGGCGGAACGGTTGTACGACATGGGCTCCGAATACGTCGAGGGCGTCAATGCGATTTCCGGCGAGCGCTGCAGCCCGCATCCGCACCTGTTCTCCGATCGCGCGCTGCGGCCCGGCGATCCCGTGTACTACGACATCCTCCATTCCTACATGGGCTACCGCACCTGCTACTACCGGACGTTCGCCGTCGGCTCCGCGTCGCGCGCGCTGGTCGACGCCTACAAGCGGTGCCGCGACTACCTCGACGCGTCGATCGAGCTCATTCGACCCGGCCGGACGACGGCGGAGGTCGCATCGGTGTGGCCGAAGGCGCAGGAGTTCGGGTTCCCGAGCGAAGAGGCCGCCTTTGCGCTGCAGATGGGGCACGGCATCGGGCTCGCCATCTGGGAACGGCCGATGATCAGCCGTCTCGTATCGCTCGAGCATCCGCACGAAATCAAGCCCGGGATGGTCTTCGCGCTGGAAACGTTCTGGCCGTCGACCGACGGCTGGAGCGCCGCGCGGATCGAAGAGGAAATCGTGGTCACGAAAACGGGCCACGAAGTGATCACGCGGTTCCCCGCGGAGGAGCTGCTGGTGGCCGGGGCGCCGTTCGTCACGGTTGGAGGCACGCTGCCGATCGTGCGCGAGACCGAAGCGCCGCGGAACCCCGAGGTCGTCGAGATGATTGCGAGGGCCGCGCGCGCCGAAGCGACGCCCGAAAAAGTCGGCGCGGGGTCGTAGCGCGTGCGCACGGATCTCCAGTAGATGGCCATCAGCGTCGTGATGCCTGCGCTCGAGATGGCGCAGGAAACCGGCAAGCTCGTCTCGTGGCTGAAGCAGGAAGGCGAGCAGGTCCGCAAGGGCGAGATGCTGCTCGAGGTCGAGACCGACAAGGCCGTGGTCGAAGTGGAAGCGGCCGCGGACGGTATTCTCGCCGGCGTCGCGGCAAGACCGGGCGACGTGGTGCAGGTCGGCCACACGATCGCCTGGCTGGTGCAGCCTGGAGAATCGCTGCCGGCGGCCCCCGCCGTGCCCGATGCGGCGGCGGGTGTGCGAGCCAATCCGGCCGCCGCAGCCGCAGCGGCGCCGCCAGCCAGCGCCGCGTCCCGCGGCGCTCGCATTTCCCCGAAGGCGCGTCGCCTCGCGCAGGAAAAGGGGATTGACCTCGCAACCCTCACAGGGTCGGGTCCGGGCGGCGAGATCCTGACGGAGGACGTCCTCGCCGCCGCGGGCCGGGCAAGGCCGGCGCAGACACCGGGCGCGCCTGAACCCTTCACAACCGTCGGCCGCCTGATGGCCGAGCGCACGACCCAGAGCTGGACGACGGTCCCGCACTTCTTCGTGACGCGTGACGTCGATGCCGGGGCCCTGGGCGCCGCGCGCGAGCGGATGCTCGCGGACGTCGAGCGATCGAGCGGCGTGAAGGTGACGCACACAGACCTGCTCGTCGCGATCGTGGCACGCACGCTCGCGAAACACCCCCGGCTGAACGCCAGCTGGACGGAGGGCGGCATCGTCCCGCACGAGGAGGTGAACGTCGCGCTGGCCATGGCGGTCGACAACGCCGTCGTCACGGCGGTGATTCCGCGGGCCGATCGGGCGTCGGTGGCCGACATCGCGACCCGGCGGCGCGATCTCGCGGAGCGCGCGCGCGCCGGGCGGCTGCAGCCGGCCGATATCGCGGGCGCGACCTTTACGATCAGCAACCTCGGGATGTTCGACGTCGACGCGTTCACGGCGATCATCGTGCCGCCGCAGGCGGCTATCCTGGCGGTCGGCGCGATCGCGGATCGCGTGGTGGCCGTGAACGGCCAGCCGGCCGTCCGTCCAATGCTGTCGATGACGCTCTCGTCCGATCATCGCGTCGTGGACGGCGTGCGTGCCGCCGAGTTCATGCGCGATCTCGCGAGCGCCATCGCGTCGCCGCAACTGTAGCCTTCGTCCCGCATCAGCCGCCGGACGGGGAAAACCACGAAGGACACGGAGGACACGAAGGAGGCCGCTCGACGCGCCGCCGGAGGCGGCGTCCGCACGGAATGGGATCGTCCAGGCGTGAGCCGTACCGCTGCAGTCAGGTTCATGCCTGGCCGATCCCGTTCCACGCGAGGTCGGCCTGCGTGCAGGCCGACCCGTCGAGCGGCCCTCACCGTCGGCTGTGGTCTTCGTGCTCTTCGTGCTCTTCGTGGTTCCCCATGCGCCCGCGTGTGCCGTTCGCAGCAGCAATCGCTCCGAATTGAAAGACCGCCGCGCGGCACGCTAGACTGCGGCCGCGATGCCCGAAACGTTCAAGAACTTCGTCGGCGGCCGGTGGACGATATCCCGCACCGGCCAGACATTCGAAAACGAGAACCCCGCAATCAGGGGGAGCAATCTCGGCCTGTTTCAATCCTCGGGCCCCGACGACATCGACGAGGCCATCGCCGTGGCCGACGCCGCGTTCCTCGCGTGGCGGCGCACGCCGCTCACCGAGCGCCAGCAGTGCGTGTCGGCGTTCCTGGGTCTGCTCAAGTCGTCGCGCGAGGAGCTGGCCCGCATCGTCACGCTCGAAAACGGCAAGACGCTGCGCGAATCGCGCGCGGAGGTCGATTCGGCGCTGGTCGAGGGGCACTATCACCTCACGCAGGTGTCGGCCTTCTTCGGCCACACAGGCCCGGGCGCCTTCCGCGACATCACGACCTGGATGCAGTACCAGCCGCTGGGGATCGTCGGCGTCATCAGCCCGTGGAACTTTCCGATGAACGTGATGTGCCGCAAGACGCTGCCGGCGCTGCTGACCGGGAACACCGTCGTGTTCAAGCCGGCATCCTTCACGCCCTGGTCCGGCGTGTTCATGGCCGGCCTCTTCGAGCGTGCCGGCCTGCCGCCCGGCGTCTTCAACTGCGTCACCGGCGCCGGCTCGTCGGTCGGCAACCGCCTCGTCGAGGACCCGCGCGTGCGCGCGATCTCGTTCACCGGCTCCACGGAGGTCGGCAGGAAGATCCAGGCGCAGGCCGCGCGGCATCTCACGCGCACGCAACTCGAGCTCGGCGGCAAGAACGCCTTGATCGTGATGGCGGACGCCGACCTCGACGCCTCGCTGGACGCGGCGGTCACCGCCGGCTTCTCCAACGCGGGGCAGTGGTGCACGTCCACGAGCCGCGTCCTGCTGCAGCGCCCGATTGCCGGAGCGTTCCTCGAGAAGCTGGTCGCGCGCTGCGAGAAGATGACCGTCGCCGACGGAACGCTGGAGACGACGGATATGGGACCGGTGGCGGGCCCGCAGCAGTATCAGGACATTCGCAATGCGATGTGCCGGGCGCAGACGGACGGCGCGCGGATGGTTGCCGGCGGCGACGCGGGTGTGCCCGCCGATGGCTACTTCATCCGCCCGACGGTATTCGCCGGCGTCCGGTATGACATGGAGATCTTCCGCGAGGAGATCTTCGGCCCCGTGCTCGCGGTCTCCGAGTTCGACTCGCTCGACGAGGCGCTGAACGTGGCGAACGACTCGATCTACGGACTGTCGTCCGCCATCTATACCAGGGACGTGCGCGCCGCGCAGCGATATATCGACGGCATCGAGGCGGGCCTCGCGCACGTCAACGTGCACACGGGCTACAAGGAGCCGTCGATGCCGTTCGGCGGCGTGAAGCAGTCGGGCGCCGGCCTGCCCGAGAACAGCGACAGCGGTCTCGAAGCGTTCGTCAGCAGGAAGGCCGTCTACTTGCGCGGATAGCCTTCCTGCTGCGCGATCTCAGAACAGCACTTTGATCCCGAGCTGCACCTGACGCGAGGCGTTGACCGTCCGCGTCACCTGCCCGGCGGTGACGAGCGGCGCCTCGTTCTGCGTCGCGCCGGCGAACACCGGCCGCGTCGGCGTGGCGAAGTTGGCGCGATTGAGCACGTTGAACACTTCGAGCCGGAGCTGCAGCCGCGTGGCCCCCTTCAGCGCCTGGTTCTTGACGAGCGACATGTCGACGTTCGCGAAGCCGGGACCGCGCAGGAAGTTGCGCGGCGTGTTGCCGACGGTCCCCTGCAGCGGCAGCTCGAAGGCGCTGGTGTCGAACCAGCCGTTCGGGTTGCCCGTGATGATCTGCGCGGGATCGGTACCGGGCTTCACGTTGGGCCGATCCTCGGCGTTGTTCGAAATGTTCCCCGTACGCGACCAGTTGGGCGTCTGGATCGAGGGCGAGAACGGATAGCCGCTGTGCATCGACACGATGCCGTTCAGCTGCCAGCCGCTCAGCACTGGGTTGCCACGGAACGGCAGCTCCCACGTGGCGTTGGCCGCGAACACGTGCGGCGCGTCGAACGCCGCCGCCGCCCACTCCGCGTCCACGTCGTACGGGTTCGCGGGATAAATGGCCGACGCAATCGTGTCGGTGCTGAGCTGGGCGTCGCCGTTGTCCATCGCCTTGCTCAACGTGTAGGAGAACTGCATCTGATAGCCGTCGCTGTACCGCTTCATGAGGCTCGTCTGCAACGCGTGGTACGTTGACCGCCCATCGGACCTCCGGTAGTCGATGCTGCCCCACGCCGGGTTCTGCCGCGGCGCTCCCGCCGGGAAGAACAGCGAGCCGTCAGCCCGCACGACCGGCACGACGGGGTTCCCCTCGATCGCGCTCACCAGGTCGTATCCACGCGAGCCCGCGTAGCCAATCATCGCCCCCCACCCTGCTGCAAGCTCGCGCTGGAGGTTGACGTTGTACGTCACGCCCTTCGGCTGCTTGATGTGGTAGTCCATCGTGCGCATGCTGCGCGTGCCGACGGCGGTCGCACTGGAAAACACCGGCGTCGGAAACGGAATCCCGGCGCCGGTGATATTCACCACGTTCACGAACGGTGGCGACTGGAGCGAAATGCCGAGCGTGCTGTTGTACGGACCGTCGGTGTCGTGGTAGAGCCCGCTGCCGCCGCGAATCGCCGTGCGGCCGTCGCCGCCGACGTCCCACGCGAAGCCGACGCGCGGCGCGACATTCTTCAGCGATGGGTTGGCGAACGGGCCGCCCAGCACGCTGTCCGGCGACGTCCGCACGTCGGGCAGGTACGCATCGAGGCCGTCCTTGTCCCGCGGCACCGTGAAGAACTCGTAGCGGGCGCCGAGATTCAGCGTCAGGTTCGACGTGACGCGGTAATCGTCCTGGAGGTAGAAGCCGAAGAGCGTGTTTGGCCGCTGGCGGTGGAAGTTCGAGTCCGGTGTGTTGCCTTGGAAGCGGCTCGGCACGCCGGCCAGGAACTGCGCCAGGTTCGCAAAGGTATACGTGCCGCGCGCGTGGTTCGTGGTCAGTTTGTCCGCGAACGCATGCTCGATCAGCGCGCCGGTCTTCAGCAGGTGCTTCCCGCGCGTGAACGCGAGGTCGTCGCTCCAGGTCTTGTAGTCGATGTTCTGCGACGACGGCTCGGCGGCGTAGTTGCCGAGTTGCGACAGGCCGCCGATCAGGATGAGACCCATGAACGGCGCTTCCGGCAGGAACGACAGCGGTTCGCGCAGCGTATTGGCCGGCGTCTGCAGGTAGGTCAGGTGGCTCGAGGAAAAGCGCGCCGTATTCAGCAGGTTCTGCGTCAGCGTCCGCTTCGCTTCGACCGTGAAGAAGCGGTTGCCCGAATCCGACTTCGTGACGAACTGCTCGAACCCCGTGGTCTGAATCGCGCCGCTCGAGACCGGCGCGACCTGGCGCGATCCGTCGTAGGTGTGGCGCACGAACAGCGAGTCCTTGTTCGAGAGCTGGACGTCGACGCGTCCCTGCGCGAAGTTTTCCCGCGTCACGCGGTTCATTTCATACGTGTATTGCCCGATGCCCGGCCCGAGATCGCGACCGTTCGGCAGCGGAATGAGATCGAGGTAGGGCCTGACGGCGGCATTGACGGCCCCGGCGCGCGCCCCAGCTGTGGGCACGGCCGTGATCACCGTCGTGCCGAGATCCTCCTGCAGGCGCTCGTACCCGCCGAAGAAGAAGACCCGATTCCTGACGATGGGCCCGCCGACGGTGGCGCCAAACTGGTGGCGCGTGAACGGCGGCGGATCGCCGATGTCGAAGAAGTTGGGCGCGTCCATCCTGCTGTTGCGGAAGAACTCGAAGGCCGAGCCGCGCAGAAGGTTCGTCCCCGCCTTCGACGCGACGCTCACCACGCCGCCCATCACGCGCCCGTAGTCGGCCGAGAACGCGTTGGTGACGACGCGGAATTCCTGGATCGTCTCGACGCCGAGCGTGCTGTCGGCCGCCGTGACCGTCGCCTGGCCCGCATACCCGCGCATGTTCGCGCCGTCGAGCAGGTAGCTGTTCGAGCGGCCGCCCATCCCGTTGATGTTCAGCTGCACGCCGCGCTGCGCCGGCGAGGTGCTGGTCCGTTCGGTGAACTGGACGATGCCAGGCTGCAGCGTCGCCAGCATGATGTAGTTGCGGCCGTTCAGCGGCAGCTCCTCGATCGTTTTCTCGAGCACGATGGCGGAGAGCGCGGACGAGCGCGTCTCGACGAGCGCGCTCTCGCCGCTCACGGTGATCGACTCCGCGGTTGCGCCAACGCTCAGGACGAGGTTCAGGCCCGCCTCCTGGGCGAGGGCAAGCGCGATACCGGTCTGCACACCGGTCCTGAACCCCTGCAGGCTGGCGCGCGCCTCGTAGCGGCCGGGCGGCAGCCCGGGCAGCGCGAAGTACCCGTTCGAATCGGTGACGGCGCTCCGCGTCAGGCCTGTATCGAGGCTCCTGACCGCGACGTCGACGCCGGGCAGCACGCCGCCGGTTTCGTCTTTGATGGTGCCGGAGATGGTCGCTGACGTGATTTGCGCGACCGCGAGGGATGCTGTCGATGCCAGGAGAACGACGCCGAGGACAACCTTGAACCTCATGACGGCCTCCTTGTCGAGTCGTGGGGTGGCGAAATGGTAGGGTCGATTCCTCCTCGGAACGGGTGATTCCGGTCGGTATTGGCAGGCGGGCCTGAAGGCCCGCCTCGACGACTGTCTGGCCGCTGCCCGCTATGTCAGCGCGGCGAGATTCTTCCGCAGCGTCTCGCCGTCAAGCTCGTGTTCCCACCGCGACAGGACCAGCGTTGCCACGCCGTTGCAGAGCATGTTGACCGTGGCGCGGCACATGCTCATGAAGCGATCCAGGCCGAGAATGAGCGCCATCCCCGCCACGGGAATCGACGGAATCACCATCAGCGTGGCGACCAGCGCGATGAACGCCGCGCCCTGGATGCCGACGGCGCCCTTGTGCGTCAAGGCGGCGACGGCGAACAGCGTGACGTAATTGGCAAACGTCAGCGGCACGTTCGTCGCCTGTGCGACGAAGACCGCGGCGAGCGCCATGTAGATGCAGCTTCCATCCGGGTTGAAGATGTAGCCCGTGGGCGTCACGAGGCCGACCAGCGCCTTCGAGCACCCCAGGTTCTCGAGCTTCCGCATCAGCGACGGCAGCGCGGGGTCCGAGGAACTGAGCGACAGCGTGAGGACGATCTCCTCGCGGATGTACTTGAGAAAGCGGATGATGTTGAAGCCAGCCATCGCCGACACCGCGCCGAGCACGATGAGCACGAACAGGGCGGAGGTGACCCACAGCGTGACGATCAGCTTCGCCAGTGGTCCGAGCGAGCTGACGCCGTAGCGTCCGACGGTGAACGCCATCGCGCCGAACGCGCCAATGGGAGCGAGCCGCATCAGGATGTTGACGACGCGGAAGATCATCTGCGTCAGCCCTTCGAGCACGTCGGTCACCGGCTTGGCCTTCGGGCCGAGCGACGCGAGGGCGAAGCCGATGAGCAGCGATACCAGGATGACGTTGAGGATGCTGCCGCCGGCGAACGCCCCGACCACCGACGTCGGGATGATGTTCATGAGGAAGTCGGTGACCGTCTGCGCTTTCGCCTGGCCGGCGTAGCCGGCGACCGCGGTCGCATCGCCCGCCGTCGGCGTCGCGTTGAAGCCGGCGCCCGGCTGCGTGAACGCGCCGACCAGCAGGCCGAGGAGCAGCGCGATGCTCGTGAGGATTTCAAAGTAGAGCAGCGCCTTGCCGCCGACACGGCCGACCTTCTTGATACTATCCATGCCGGCAATGCCGGCCGCGACGGTGCAGAAGATCACGAGCGGGATCACCATCGTGATCAACCGGATGAACGCGTCGCCGAGCGGACGCATCGCCTGCGCGGTCGCTGGCCTGACGTACCCGAGCACAATCGCGATCGCGACGCCCAGAAGCACCTGTCCCCACAGGGTCAAGTAGAACGGCTTCCGGCCGGCGGTGGCTGCAACGGGTGCGTCGCGTGTGATGACTGTGGCCATGAGGTGCAGATACTACACCCGGGGCAAGGAGGACAGTTAGTCGATGGCAAATCTTGGATATATCGGCCTCGGCGCCATGGGCGGCCGGATGGCCAACCGCCTGCTCGACAAGGGACATATCGTCACCGGGTACAACCGCACGCGCGCGAAGGCCGAGTGGCTGGTCGACCGCGGGATGAAGTGGGCGGCGACGCCGAAGGCGGTGGCCGAGGCGGCGGACGTGATCTTCGTCATGGTGACCGACTCGAAGGCGCTCGAATCGGTGTCGGGCGGCGCCGACGGATTCCTTGCCGGCCTGCAGGGCGACAAGGTCGTCGTCGACATCAGCACCGTGAGCCCCGCCGTCAGCCGCGACGTGGCGGAGAAGATCCGGGCGAAGGGCGCCGACATGGTCGATGCGCCGGTGTCGGGCAGCGTAACGACGCTCGAGGCCGGCAAGCTGAGCGTGATGGTCGGCGGCAGGAAGGCGACCTTCGATCGCATCCGGCCCATCCTGGACGACATCGGCCCGAAGGTCACGCACGTCGGCGAGAACGGCCTCGCGCTCTCGATCAAGATCGCGCACAACCTGAGCCTGGCGGTGCAGATGCTCGCCTTCAGCGAAGGGGTGCTGCTGGCGGAGAAGGCCGGCATCCCGCGCGCGGTCGCCGTCGACGTGCTGACGCACAGCGTCATGGCGTCGCCGATGGTGCAGTACCGCGGCCCGTTCGTGCTGGAGATGCCCGCCGAGTCGTGGTTCGACGTCAACATGATGCAGAAGGATCTGCTGCTGGCGCTCGAGATGGGGCGGCGGCTCGACGTGCCGCTGCCGACGACGGCGGTGACGAACGAGTTCCTCACCGCCGCTCGCGGGATGGGCCTGGCCAGCTACGACTTCGCGGTGGTCTTCCGGGTGCTGGCGCACATGGCGGGAGTAAAGATGTAGGCGGTCCTGTCGAACATGTAGGCCGGGTCCTTTTGGACCCGGCAAACCACCTAGTTCTCGCGTCCAGTCAGCTTCAGGAACTTCTGGTTCTCGTGGCAGATGAACTCGATCATCTCCGAGCCGTCGGCCACGATCTCCTGCTCGACCCTGACCGTGAAGGGCCGCGTATAGGCTTTCGGATCGTCGATCGTGACGTCGATCTGCAAGTTGCCGAAGTTCACGCGCCGGAACCGCTCGGTCAGCGTCAACGCGTCGGTGAACGGATCACCCTTCCCGTCGAGCCAGCCGTCGCCCGGCAGTCCCGTCAACGCGCCGCGGAAGTTGTTCGACGTGACGACGAGCGTGTCGCCTTCCCATCGCCCGACGGAGTACCCGTGCCAGTACGGCTGCGGCTCGCCCTGCTTCGGCAGCGCGCGGCCATCGGTATAGATAGTCCGCAGGCCGTAGTTCGATTCGTAGACGATGACGATCTTCTGCGGCAGCTGGATGATCTCCCGCGGCTGCGGGTCGAGATGGTATTCGAGCGGGCCTTGCGGCAGACACAGCGCGTCGGGGTTGTCGAGCGCACCCGTTCGTTTCTTCACGAGGTCGACTGCCAGCGGCCGATAGGGCAGTCCTTCCTTGAATCCCACCCCGATGTTGCCGAACTGCGCGAGCGGAGGCTGTCCGGCCGGCGCGGCACCCGGCTCCTCGGTGCGGTTGGTGCGCATCCAGATGCCGGAGAGGTCCGGCTTCCCGTCCGCTGTGCGCGGCGCGGGCGCCGTGAGGTTCGGCTTGCCGTCGCGCCCCTTCGGAACGCCAGGCTTGGCGTGCAGGTCCCACTGCGCGGACAGCGACGCCGACAGCGCAGCCACGATGGTTGCAGACACCATGACGGCAAGCGACCGTTTCATGTCAGCCTCCAGAAGGCCGGCCCGGAGGTCGGCCTCTACGAGAGGGGACGCCTACGAGCCTAACGGACTGCGGATCCCGGATCCCGGATCCCGGCCCGAGTCCAGGCTTACGGGTTTCCCGGGGTGTTGGCGCCCGCAAACAGTTTTTTCCCGGTGCTTGCCAGGGTGACCGTTTGCGCGTTGGCGTTGTTCGTCCCGTTCTTGGCGCGTGTCCCTTCAATGGTGACGACGTCGCCGGCCTTCAGCGTCAGCCGGGTCCAGCCGGAGCGCATCAATCCGCTGGCCGCCGCCAGCTCGAACCCCCAGTTGCTGACGTTGCCCGCGTCGTCCTTCGCGTCGATATAGATCCACGCGTGCGGATTGGTCCACTCGAACTTCGTGACCGAACCGGTCAGCTTGATGGGTTTGTTGGCGTCGAATTCCGCGGTGAACGAATGATGTGCGGCGATCGGGCGGCCCGCCAGGAGCAACCCGAGGCCGACAACAACGAGAATGGCCCTGGTCTTCACGGTCGCACCTCCGCGTGAGAGTGGGGCCCATTGTCGGCCTCCCACCGTGGCGCGTCAAGGAGAATGGACGCGCCCCGTTTTGCCAACTCCGCGCCCGGATTGCCATGAGCGGCGGGCACTGCCCGACCAGCCGACCGCCGCGAGAACCAGCTCAGAGGATCTCGCGCAGCCGGTCCGCCGGCCGCGCGAGAATCGCGCGCGACCCCTTCTCGACGATCGGCCTCTGGATCAGGTCCGGGTGCTCGACCATCAGGTCGACGATTTCCGCGTCGCTCAGCTCGCGTTCGCCGAGGCGCAGCTTCCTGTAGACGTCGTCCTTGGTCCGCAGCAGCTCGCGCGGCGACAGGCCCATCTTGTGCAGCAGCTCGCGCAGCTTCGCCTTCGGAATCGGGTCGGTGTAGTAGTCGACGGCGTCGAAATCGACGCCTGCATCCCGGAGCGCGGCGTGCACCTGCCGGCAGGTCGTGCAGGTGGGCTTCTGGTAGACGGTGATCTTC
>Ga0134127_10000262_pt1 | contig 56957 bp, 89 predicted proteins | sample KB31753_FD_96459 | JGI IMG/M metagenome (GOLD analysis project Ga0134127, IMG submission 96459) | Terrestrial soil microbial communities with excess Nitrogen fertilizer from Kellogg Biological Station, Michigan, USA - KB3-175-3 | ecosystem: Environmental > Terrestrial > Soil > Unclassified ...
AGTGCTGCGTACGCAGCACTGGGAACACCTTCGCCTCGCTGCCGAGTCCGCAGGACTTCATCCAGGCGGCCGACACCTCGAACTGGGTCTTTTCTTTCACGTCAACGCCACGCTGGACCTGTTTCGACAGAAGAGCCTGAGCTTCACTCATTGTGTTGCATATGGCCCAGTCCGTGACGGTGCCGCTTCCTTCATTGGTCATGTCGGCCGGTCCGAGAGCGAACCGGCACGCCTCCTCGAGCCCGTCCCACAACTTGCGAAAACCGGGCATCGCCCTGCACTGGGACAGCGAGCGCCCGGCGCGCGCCTGGAAGAGCTGCATCACTTCCTGCAGCCGCCGCGCCTGCTTTTCACCCAACTCCAGGTCGGCGACCGCGTCGGCAACCTCGTCCATCATCGTTCGCGTTTGCATCTGTTCTCTCCTGGCCTGTCATCATCAGGTGCGCGGGGCCACGTGTGCACGACGCCGCTACCCGCGGCGTTTCGACATCTTCAGAGGATCGCCACGATCGCCTTGTTTGTCTGGTAGACCTTCTCGGCGAGCGGCAACAAGTCCTCGGCTCCGATCAGCCGCAGGAACCTGACGTGCAGGTGGTGCACATGCTCGGGCTTGTCATCACCGAGACCGATCCACGCCTCGTCCTGCGCCAATGCGTGGCGCTCTGCCATCGTAGCACCAGCGATCTGCGCGCTGCCTGCATACAGCAGGCGATCAAGGTTGAGGTTGATGAAGTAACCCTGCTTGGTTGACCGCCAGAACTCGTCGATCAGCTCGCGCGACTCGACATGCCCCATGCACGCGTCGATGACCTCGCGCGCGTTACCAACGTTCCAGTCCGACAGGGCGACTCCCGCCAAGACGGACTTCGCCATAGCGCACAGTACGACGTCCCGTTGACACAATTTCATTTGGTTCTCTCCGGTTCTTTTTGATCAGCCTCGTCAGGCGCGGTCGATCAGCTCCGCGCGACCGGGCTCTATGCCCGGTTTCGGCCTTTAGACCTCCAAAATGAGGCAAGCGTCGGTGAGCAGTTTACACACCTCGCGCAGGTCGCCGATGTTGTTCACGCCGGGACCGCAGCCCAAGGCGGTGGGGCGCTCCGCGGCCTTCTGCAGGCGTGCGAGCAACTGCTCGAACTCGGTCTTCTGCTTTTGTTTTACCGTCATTTGGTTCTCTCCGGGGAAACGAGCTGTCATCATCAGGACCGGTAGCTCAACTCCGGCCGACAGTGCGCTAGGCGCACTGTTTCGACTCCTGCGGCAGCATGCGCACGATGTAGAGGGTCTTGCCGATCTCGGCGGAATATATGTCGGGACCGTCGTCGAGCAGCGGGCCGGCGGCCTGCACGCTCTGCACCAAGCGCAGCACACGCAGGACCATGCGGTCGTCGACGTCGTCGGGTGTCACCTCGTACCCGCGGTACTTGCTGGCGACCTCGACGTGCGCGGAGTTGTAGGAGTGCTTGCCAGCACATCCGCAGCAGCACTTGCCGGCCCGGCCAGCGTACACGCTCATGACCTGCTCGGTCTTGACGTCTTGGATGTTCATTTTGATCTCTCCTTGACTTGTCATCATCAGGCGCGGCGGGTCAGGTCCGCGCGACGCCGCTACCCGCGGCGTTTCGACTTTTTCTCGATGCGGTAGTCGTACTTTTGCTGGAAGTCGAAGTCCTTCTCGTCGGGTACGCCGCCGATGCAGCGGGTGACAAGGAACCGATAGTTGGCGGAGTGCGCATTCTCAAAGGCTGCGCGCCTCTGCGCACCGGCGAGGGATTTGAAGACCTGCTTGAGAAGCATGTCCGCCTCCCCCTCAGTGTTTCGACTTAACGATTTGACGCAACGCATCAAACGCCGACTCACCACAGCTGAACGCCTCCAGGTAATGCCGCAACTCGACAGGCGTAGAACTGTACACCAAGCGGTCGTGCTCGGCGATGATATGCGTCAGCTCGGCGAGCGCCTGCCGCGGTGCATTGGCAAGGCATTGCGCCAACACGCGGCGCAGGTCCCTGGTCATTCTCTTTGAGATTGCCATGTTTGCCCCCTCAGTGCATCGTGCGCATGGTCTGCTCGAACAGATCCAAGCGCACCTCGTTGCCGTAGACCTGCAGCAGGGTCCGCCCTTTCAGGTCGACCGTGCTGACGATCACGACGTCACCCCAGCGCTCGTGAACCTCGCGGTAAGCGTTGAGGCCAGCGCGGCGGAACTCGATGGTGGCGCGATCTGCGTTCATTTTGATCTCTCCGGGACTTTTGTCCTGTCATCATCAGGCGTCGGGAGGACACCCCGACACGACGCCGCTTACTCTGCGGCGTTTCGACTCAGCCGAACCAAAAGACCTCGATCGTATTGAGCAGGGCCTTCGCGATGTCAGCGTGTGACGACGGATCGCAAGCAGCCGCGAACTCCGCGGCTTTGTCGATCGCCTTTGTGCAGTCTTTGCCACATTCCGAGTCGTGCGGCAACTCTTGGAGCGACTTGCGTTCGGTTCGAGGCAGGCTGTCGATCTGATGAATGACCGCCTTGCCGAAGGGGGTATCGGTCGTGTGTTTTTCGGTGTACTCGAGGATGTTCATTTTGATCTCTCCGTCGTGCCATCATTGCACGCTGATGCAGCGCGCAGGCATTTGCGCCGCACGTTGCATCGACTTGCAATGCGTAATTGGGAGAGAAATTTCGCGATCGGGATTCGCGCATGTCGCACACATGCGCTTGCCGCGGGGCCGGGTGCTGCCACCCACGGAGTCCTGTGCGCCTGTTTCAGGCATGCCTACAGATGAGGCAATGCGCGGGACTCCGCTTGTCCCTCGACCTGCCGGGGGTTCACTCCTGCTACCTCGGCCGCTGATGGGCGCTCGCAGGAGTTCTGCCGGTGGGGCTGCGGAGGCGGGATGTCCCAATTTCGAGGCTGGGGCCCGCCACCGGGCCTTCGCTGTCGCACAGGGGGCTCCGGGGAGCGCGGCCCCTGTTAGGGGGCCGTTGCGGGGCGCTTGCCTGCGCGACAGGCAAAGTCATCATAACGCCAACTATACTAATGTAAATCGCCGATCGACAGGGTCATCCCTTACGGGATAGTACGTATGCCAGATCAGGACCCCCGCATGTCGGCACATGTCGGCGTCCGCAGGCACGCCTCGCTGTGCCTCGCCACGGCGCCCTGGGTGGGCAAGGGGTGGCGTGCCGTGCGCTGCATGCAATCATCCATGGGGCCCCCGAAAACCCTCCCCAGGCCTCCCCCAGGTTGCGGTTTTTCCGGCGAAGGAGAGGCAAGGGGTGGCGTTACGCTCAGATCGGGCATTTTCCGCACATTTCCGCACACGCCACCCCTTGCCTCTCCTAGACGACCTCCGTAACGCCACCTGTTGCAAAAATGCAACATGCCTCGCCACGCCGCTAGGAGAGGCAAGGGGTGGCGTGTACTCCTCCAGGCGAAATCATCCATGGGCGTCCCGAATGACGCGTCAGGGAGGCCCCTAGAGGGACCGTTTTCGCCCGTAGGCGGTTGTCGCATGCAACTTTCCCGCCGGACGCCCGATTTTCCGTTTGAACAGACGTTTTTACAGTAGGTCCACTTTTCCGTTCACGATCGCACGAAACAAATCTTCCGAAGATTTGTAGGAGTCCAAAATTTGTTGATCGACGGTGCCTTTAACAACAAAGTCGTAGATGAATACCCGGTCGTGCTTGGACTCCTGCCGCACAACGCGCGCGCGCGACTGCTTGCGCTTTATCACCGACACCGGCGCTTCATAGTACATCACGTAGCGCGCCACCTGCAGGTTGAGGCCCATCGACCCCGCCTTGTTATTGATGATCTGCACCCTGCAGTTAGGGTCCTTGTCGAACCGCGCGAGCTCGGCACCCGCGTCCTTCGTCCCACCGTACAACCGCGCGTAGCCGATGTTCATGTCGTCGAGCGCTGCGGCGATCTTGTTTCCTGAGTACGTGTACTCGTGAAAGATCACGATCTTGTACTCGTGCGGGATCGTCTCGATCGTCGCCAGCATCAGGTCTAGCTTGGGTTGTGCGTCGAGCACCGTCAGCTGACGCTCGCGGGTCTCGACGTCGCGGAACCCGACGAAGCCCGAGGAGATCTGCCGCATGCGGAGAAACAGGTTCTTCGACTCCTGCCAGTCGCCGCGCGCGGCGATCAGCGCGTCGCGCGCCCTGTCGTATATGCCGCGTGCTGCACGAGGCAGCGTCACGTATTTGATGATCTCGGTGGCACGAGGCAGGTCGATGTCCTTCGCGCGATAGCGCAGCACCCGGTTCGCGAGCACCCGGTGCAGCTCCGCCTTCTTGCTGGTACGAAAGGTGTACTCATAGCCACCCCACCCGTTCTCCTTTTCCGAGAAGAACGCCGCGCGAAACAGTCCGAGAGTCTCACCTAACGTCTCACCCAGGTCGATCAGGTACAACTGCGACCACAGATCCTCGGGGTCGTCGCCGAAGGGTGTTCCCGACATCCCGAGTACGACGTGGGCGCGCAGGGAGATCTGCCGGCAGATACGAAACGGCAGCGTCTTCTTGTTCTTGACCTCGGTCGACTCGTCGATGACAAGGCCGTCGACGGCCGCGACCAGCTTGCGCACCCGCGACACCACCGGGCGCAGCTTCATAACGACCTTGCCCCGGCGCATGACGACCTTGCGCTTCTTTTTGAGGGGCTTGAGCGCACTGACCATGCGGACAAGGCCGCCCACCGTCTCGACGATGAACAGGGCCTCGGTCGCGGCGAGCGCTGCCCACTTCTGCTCGGTCGTACCCTTCAGGACGAGGCACCCGGCCCGCGGACTGTGCTTCGCCACCTCGCGCGCCCATTCGAACTTGTTGGGCTTGTTTGGAACGATGATAAGCCAGCGCTTCGCCTTGCCCATCGCCTGAAAGTAGCGGCCGGCGGCGATCGCGAGCATCGTCTTGCCGGTGCCGGTGTCGGAGTGGACAGCGACGCGCAACAGCTCCGCGATCGCGATCAGTCCAGCGCGCTGGTGCCGGCGAAGACGCTTCCAGATGGGTGGGCGTGTAGGCAGGGCCTTGCGCCTCGACAGGAGCTGCCCCTCAGTCAAACGCAGGTACTCGCGGCAGTCACGCCGCGATCTCTCCAGGTAGCGACGCACCGCCGCCTTGGGTATCAGCATCCAGGCACCTGCCTCAGTCTGGTGACGGCGACCGCGCAGCGGCCCTCCTCCGCCTTCTCCTGCATACCGGGCAGATGCGCGAGGCCCCTCCGCGCTTCTTCAACCGCACCTCCAGGCCGAAGTCCGCCGCGGGCCAGATGCGCGTAAGGATCATCAGGCAGCCGGCACGCTTCGCATGCCTGGTGAGATTGGCACCCCGCCCTGTTAGATGGTCACGCAGGCGCCGGGCGAGGCTGTTGCGCGTAACGCCGATGTAGTGCTGCGCATGCTTGAACGGCGGGTCGAAGTGCAGCAGGTAGACGATTCGGCTCACAGCGGGACCTTCCTGCGCTTCTTCCCAGCACGCGCTATCTGCCCACGAAGTTTGAGCTGCCCCCGCTCGTGCAGAATCTTGACAGCCTGCATCCGCCTCTGCATCTCCGCAAAGAAGGCGTCGTCATCCTCCGACCTAAGCGAGGCAGGGAAGTCGAAGGTGAGCAGTCGTGTCGGTACGTTGGCCGAGGCGGCCAGCACCTCGATCACGTCGTCACGTGACCTACCCATTATCCTCGTCGCCATCGCTGCTCTCCTCTCCGTACTCCTCCCGTGCCTTGTCGAGGAAGTCGAAGTACTTTTTGGGCATCATGACAGAGTCGAGGCAGAACTGACCCATGGCGTAGTTCTGCGTGATCAGGGCTACCCAGTGGTCTTTCTCGTTGCGCGCCTTGTTGATAAACAGCCGTGCAAGGCCGAGCTGCGTCTCGGCGTCGGTTGCTGTGTAGGTCACCACTACCTCGGCCGTGTGGATCAGTGACCAGTCCTCAGCGACGTGGGTGCTGCGGGTCATCAAAGACGCGGCACCCTCACGCGACACCTGATGGGAGGCCCACAACGCGTGCGAACGCTCGATCGCCAGCCCGCAGATGTCCTCAAAGTTGCGGCCGAGGTCGATGCGATGTCGTGCCGGGTCCGTCTTCATCAGGCCGATGTTCTCGACGATGACCAGGTCCGGGATGAAATGCTCCACGACCTCCAGGTTGTCGAGGTAGGCTCGCAGCTTGGCGCCTGTCAATGTGCGCATAGGGAAGCGTACGATGATTAGGTTGTTCAGCCGCGTGCCGACCGCCTGCGCGTGTGCCTCCAGTTCGACGGCGAGATGGGGGGAAGCGAAGGTCCAGTCCGACTGTACCTCGTCGCGCTGCAGTGTGTCGAGGCGACCCAACCTGTCGCGACCCAGGATCGTTATCCCGACTTTTTCCTCACGTTTGGATGCACCGAATAAGCGCTGGTAGTACCGCTGCGCGATCAACTCCGGTGCCATCTCTTGGCACACGTGCAGCACCTTCTTGCGATCCAGCACAGCCTGCGTCCCGACCTGCACCGCGGCGTGGGTCTTACCAGCACCGGCGGGCGCGATGAAGAGGAACGGCGAGCCGCGGTAGGGCACGATGAAGTTGTCGTCCAGGACCTTGATGCCTGTTGTAAACTCGGAGTACTGCACGTCCAGGTACTGCACGACCCGCGCTGTATCGGACAGGCGCAGTCCGGGCTCGTGGTCGATCTGGCGGGCCGACAGGATATCGTTCCAGATCTTCTCCACCTCCTCGATCGCCATCTCCTGATGGCCGGCGAACTTGGTCGACGACTCCATGATCGCCTGCTTGAGCCGCTGCATCCGGATGAACTTGCGGATCTCGCCCAGCACGTAGGTCGTGTTGACAGCCCCCGCGAGCTCGAGCATCTGCGCGAGGATGCGGTGGTAGGTGTGGGCCTTGCGATTGTTCGGGTCCTCCAGGATGTCGGCAACCAGGTCGACGACATGCGCCTTCGGCGCCTCTCGGCACTTCTCCCAAAAGTCGAGGCAACGTTCCGCGATCACGCGGTAATCACCCTCAAATAGTTCCGGTGAGACGAGCCCGGCGACGATCTTGCCGTTCACGTCGTCATGCGACAAAATTGTGAGCAAGTTTTCCTGAAGTGCTCCGGTCGGCCGTACTCCTGACACCATGTCTCAACACCCCGGGCAGCGGTGGGTCCACTCATCTGGACCGACCTTGCGCGCTGCCCAACCCTCTGCCCGAAGCTTCTCCTGCGCTACCGTGAAGTCCTCGGTGTTGGTCGCCAGAACCTCGTCGCAGCCGTCACACTGGAACACGATGTTACCGTACTCGCGTGTCAGCACTTTTTGTGCTCCTTCTCCCATCGCGCGACCAGCGCCCGACCGCGCGGGGTGTTCCACTCGGGCGCGATGTCCCGTTTGGACTGCCCGATGTTCGGTTTGCAGCCGAATGAGGTGCGGCACATGACGGGCTTGAACCCGCTGTCGTGGATCTCGCACCTGCCCTCGGTCGTCAGGTAGGTGCATACCATGGGGTTGACGTCGCCCATCATCATGGACAGGAAAGTGAGGCCTGCGGACAGCTCGGCGTTGTCAGGTGCGTCCTTCCCCTCACGCAGCACGTCCGCGGGGCACAGGACATAGATGCGCTCTGTGTTGCCCACCTTGCGGTCGGGTTCGAGCCAGTCACGCATGAGCCTGCCCCCCGCGCCCGCGGCGATCGCGGCCTCCGCTTCCCCGACCGACATCCAGCCCGGGTAGGTCCGGCAGCGCTCCACGCATCGGGAGCAGGTGCAGTCCTTTTTCTGGGTGGACCGCGGCTTCTTTGTTTTAGCGGTGGGCATGGGTGATCGCTGCCTCCGCGACCTGTAGGGCGCCGTCGAGAAGCGCCTGGTCGATCAGGTGCGTCCGGCTCGTTGGCATATAGAGCAGGGACAGGGCCATGCCGAGCGCCTGGGTGGCGATCAGGCGCTTCTCGTTTGTTACAGCCCACTCCCGGTCACGCTTCTCCTTGTCGATGCCCATGCCGATACCGAGACAGGTCTGCATACCGGCCTCGGTCAACTGCGTCCAGCCGTTGTAGCGATAGGCGAGCCCGCGGTTGATCAGGTCGTCACGCTGCTGCTTGGACGGCATGTCGCCGCCCATCGTCGGCCCGTTGAGGAACAGGCATCGTAGGGTGTCGTTCTCGTGATCCATGAAACCCTCACTCCACCGCGGCGAATAGGTGCGTCTGCAGGGACAGGCGATAGCCGCGTTCCATCGCCAGTACGGCTGCGTACTCGTGGTTCTTTTGGCAGCGCTCCCAGTCAAACAGATCGTACTTATGGGGGTGCCGTGACCAGAACGAAGCGACCTCACCCTCCATCGGAGCGCGCAGGTAGTGGTTGATCGGCGACACGTAGACGGGTCGGCCCGTCGTCTGCGCGAAGTAGTCGGCAAAGTCCGGCACCTTGTGGTAGAGCGAGTCGGGATCGGCGTCGACCAGGATCTTGAGGCATGCGGCGGCCAGCAGAGCACGGCCCATCTTCGGGTATTTGCCGTCCTGTGCAACCTTCGGTGACAGCACGACTGTAAAGTCTTGCCTCCAGTGCGCGGCCAGCATCTCGAGATCTTCCGACCAGAAGTAGCCGTTGGTCTCGACCTGCACCTGCCAGCGCTTCTCCAGAAAATAGTTGATCAGTATCGCGGCGCTAGGCTGCATCAAAGGCTCGCCGCCGGTCAGTACCATGAGTCGATCTGTCGGTGGGCAGTTGGGCCGCAGCTTGCAGCGAGCCCTGTACTCAACCTCATGGTCCAGCATTCGTTCGCCCTTACTGAGGGTGAAGGACGTATCACACCAGGGGCAGCTCTTCTTGGCACCCAGGTTGCAGCCAGCAAGCCGGACGAACACTGCGGACCGCCCGGCGAATGGTCCTTCGCCTTGAAGCGTCGGAAAGATGCTGGTGACAAGCACCTGCCCGTTGCCCAAGTGCCTGTAGTCCTTTCGCCGCGCGTTGACGTCGCGATTGATGACAACTGTCATGACCAGAAAAGACCTTTCATCAGCTTAGACACGGTTGTGCCGAGCGCGCCGGCGATCGTCGGCAGCTGGTGGATCATGATCCGCTGGCGACCCGCCTCGACGTTGGTGACAGTGACCCTGTGCAGGTTGAGCTTCGCGGCGAGATCAGCCTGGGTCATACAGATCTTCTCACGGCGCTTGCGGATCCGCGCGGCGAGCTCTAGGTAGATCGGTTCGATGCTCATGACCCCTCCTTCGGCAGATGTCGCGGATCGCGGTACTCGACCACCGCCTCGCGCAGCTCCATTACGTTGTAAGCCAAACTAGATACGCGGACCACAGCGAGAATCTGGTCGAAGAACGGGTTGGTGTCGTTGACCTCGTGTGTCTCGAAGGGCTTGAACTCGACACCGTTGCCCAGGTCAAATACCGGGCCGTAGATGCGTAGGATCTTCTTCACGGTCTCTCCTTCAGCCCGACCAGGATCGAGGGAGGCAGCGGGATGCTGCCGTCCGCGCGCGACCATAGGTGCAGACAGTTCGGATGATTGTTGACGTACTCGGATCGCGGCGGGTGGAACTGTACAACCAGCTCCTCCTCAGACCAGAACAGATTCTTGACCCAGCACATGTCGGCCCAGCTTGGGCAGGCGTGCTGCGCGCTGACCGAGACGTGTTCCCAGCCGGCAGACACCTCGGTTACAGCGAAGCCGGACGAGATAACATGCAGGAGGTGCTTCGGCCCGCGCAGCCGGAAGGTCCCGCACATGAGGCCCCGCGGGCTTGCTATCTCACCCGATCTGATCCGGCCTGCTTCCAGTAGCGCCGGCGGCTTGTCTCGCATCTGGTAATCCCTTCTGACAATTCGACATACCGTCAGTTCGAGGGTGAGGTCGGTACCGCCGTCTTTGGTAGATGCGGAGTACCCGCGATCTTCGCTCGGTTGTTAACACCTGCAGTTCTGCCCGGATCTTGGCTATCCTGATCAGCAGGCCGCCGCGGTACTCTGCCTTGCGTATCGACCTGCGTAGGCATCTTTGTTTGTACTGCAGATCGGCCAGCAGCGCGCGCAGCTCGTCGATGTCCTTCTCGAGGACGCTCACCACCCGCAGCTCGCTGGGCGTTGCATGGCTCTTCCAGGTGGTCAGGTGGCGGGACAACCTTCAAGCACTCCTGTCCTGCGAGCGCGCGAGCTTGTGCAGCAGCCCGGCACCGATGTAGCCTGGAAATGATCGATCGACAACACCAGGTATCCTGTGCACTTGCCGCATCATGGTGCGGGACCCGACAGGCAGGGACAGCTCCTCCATGTTCTGACGCAGGAGCCTGATACCGAGCGTCAGGACCACCTGAAACTGCGTGCGCGTCATGCCGGCCTGCGTATCGCGGAGCGCTGCGCAGACGTAGCGCACCTTGTTTGTGAACTCGCGGTACTCGCGGCCGGCCCGTAGGACAGAGGCCGGCGTCCTGTCGACGTCGCGGCACACGTCGACGATGCACGACAGGATCAGTGCGTCGTCGCCTGTGTCGACCTGCACCGCCGAGGCAACCGTAGTTCCAGGAACAGCACCGCCGAGCGCGGCGAGCGCTGCCGACCGCCGCCGCACGACCTCGCACTCGTCTGCTGTCAGCAGGGCCAGTGCGTCCAGCACCTGCTGCAGGTTCACGCCGACACCCCGGCGAGCTTCGCGGCGACGTCCCGGAGCGACGCGACAAGATCGTGGTCGTCGCGGATCGTGGCCAGATGCGCGAGAAGCTGACGCATGGCGGTACTGCTGGTCGCGAGGTCGACGATCCAGTCAGTGGGTGCAACCAGCCCACCGTTGCCCGGCACGTCAACGTCGGAGAACAGCTTGTTGACGTCGCACTTGAACACCTCGGCGATCTGGGTCAGTCGGGAGCCGGCGAGGCGGTTGGTGCCCTTCTCGTACTTCTGGATCTGCTGGAAGGTCACACCCAGCATCTCGCCGAGTGTCGTCTGTGACATGCTCGCCTGCTGCCGCATCAGTCGCACCCGCCTGCCGATCGCGACGTCGACCGGGCTAGGTTGCCTGCTCTTCTTTGTCATGGTCTTTCAACTCCTGTTGGATGTAATCTCAGATCGCATCGATGACATTACCACGGCGGATCGCGACGATCCCGCCCAGCCGCGTCTACGCTTGGACTTGGCCGCTGTTCTCCAATAACTTAAGTCAGGAAATCGTGCTGCCCGCCTAGTTGCAAGTTCGGGATTTGAGAAGTTGGGTAGACTCTTAAATCGGCTCCATGTACTGACTTGTGCACCGGCTTTTTGACGCCAGTCAGTCTCATCTCGGTTTAGTTTACCCATGTTGCAGGCTGCGCACAGAACCTGCACGTTCTCCGGGTCAAGGCGTAGTTCCCAGTACCTGGATACTGGTTTGATGTGATCGACCTGGATATGCTTTTTGGATCCGCAGGCTTGGCAGGATGGCCCGTATCGCACTAAAGTATCGTAGCGTAACTTTTTCCACGAAAGGCTGGCAAAAAAGCCGCGCTTATCCTCTGCGCGTGTTCGGGGCAAAACAGGGATCCCTTCTCGGATCCTTTTTGAAATTCTCGATAACGGTATCAAACGTAATGTAAGAGCAGCGACAATGACCCGAGTGCGCAGTGAGGAATAAGGAGTGCCTGGATCAGGTGGTGTGATCTTTGCCAAGGACTCTAGCGGCAGGACCATCTCTTGGTAGGAAGAGTTCTTGATTGATATACCTTTAGCCTGAAGATAGTCGTTGCAAGCAGTAGTTAGCATAGTTATGAATCGTTGGTGCCTTTGTCTTCTTGACTTCCTACTCATGTTTGACCTTTCGGTTCTTGAGCTTGAGGTACAAAACCCCCATTCGTGAGAATGGGGGGTTGACCTTTTCGGCCTGTCACTCTCGGTGAACTCGCGAAACTTTTAACAGCGCTTTGCTGTGCGTCAGGACCTTCCGCGTTCAACCGGTCCTAGGCTATCGACGCTCCCAACCTGTAGCCTTTTACTCGGGCAGAGCCAGCTGAGACCAATCGGGACTGTCAGGTCGGCCCGGTCCTCTCTCTTCTGCGCTCAGTCACTGAGGGTTTCGAGAGAAGAGACCGGTGCCCTCCGGCTTGTTCCCCCGCGGTCATGTTCCCGCGGCACGTCCCCTATGGTCGGGGCTGGCTATGTGATATTCTCGCAACCTATTGCATACCACGCTGGCGAGCACCGCGAAAATGTGTTATGCGGGGTATGTCAGGGCTATGCGTTGCACTAGGCACAAGAGAGGTCGGCAAAGATGCGGGGCAGCGCCACGCTGCAAAGGAAGACCCAGGAGCTGTGGACGACCAGGGATCTGGCCGTGCTCTTCAACCGTACTCCCATGACGATCTACCTGTGGCGGCGCGATCGCGGGTTGCCGGCCGTCGTGATCAAAGGTGCCGCGCGGCCGGCGGTGCGCTTCATCCCCGCGGACGTCAGGGCCTGGGCCTCACGCAACGGTTACCGCATGCGCAAGGAGGCGATGGCGTGACGAACTCAGTTCTATTGCAGCGTGACCCGGGCTTTCCACCTGTTCAGGCCCGGCACGGTGGTGGGTCGTGGATCAACGGTACGTACTTCGACCTGTCCTCAGGTGCTGGCGTCGCCTGCCTGGGTCTAGGTCACCCCGAGATCGCACGCAGCATGGCCTCGTGGTCGCGTGAGCTCGGTTATGCGCATGCTGCGCAGTGCTTCACCTCGGCCGCCGCGCTCTTGGCTGAGGATCTGTTGTCCAATCTGGGTCCGGCCTTCGTCGGCGGTGGGGTCACTTTCTTTTCGGGTGGGGCGGAGGCCGTCGAGGCGGCCTGCAAGCTGGCAACCCAGTACCTGCACCTGACGATGTCGGGTATCGGGCGGGTTCGCTACGTCGGGCGTCAGTACTCCTATCACGGCGCGTCCTTGTTCACGCTAGCGCTCGGTGATCACCCGCGCAAGTGGGCCGTCGCGGCCGAGATCTCCGGTATCGACGTCGGTCGGTTCATGGCCTATTCGCCGCACCCGGGTACGCCAGTTGGCGAGCGTGATCTGTATCGAAGCTCTGCCCTAAATTCGCTGTCATACCAACTGCAGACTGGCCAGCGCTCGGTCGTGGTCGCTGAACCGGTCGGGGGAACAGCGATCGGCATCTCTGCGCCGGACAAGAGGTACCTGGTTGGTCTTGCTGACACCTGCCGGGAGGCCGGGGCGGTGCTGATCTACGACGAGATCCTGTGCGGCAACTGGCGCACCGGCAGCATGTTCGCGCACCGTGCGCTCGGCGGTGACGAGGCGGACCCGGACATAGTGGTCACCGGCAAGGGTCTCACCGGCGGTTACTTCCCGCTCTCTGCTGTTTGCCTGTCAGAACGCCTCACCGCGGCCTTGCGCGACCATCGCCTGGGTCATACTAGTACCAATCAGAACCACCCGGTAGGCTGCGGGGTGGCGCTTACAACTCAGTCCCTTTATCGGCAGGCGAAGATGGGGGGCTGTATAGGCGCGTTGATGGATCATCTCGATCAGAAGGCGCCTGAGTTGCGCAAGGCAACCGGGATCAGCGCCGTTACCGGGCTCGGTCTACTGCGGGGCATCCATCTTGATCCGACGGTGCCCGGGTTGCATATGGTGGCGCGCGCCGCCCTGCGAAAGCGCGGGATCATGGCCTACACCGAGGGTGGTACGGTCGAGGGACAGGGTAACTTTATTTTGCTGGCGCCGCCGTATTGCACGATGGTTAGCGAGCTGGATTCAGTCCTCGATACGGTTACTGAGGTCATCTCCGAGCTCCCCGGGCTTTGACAAGCGGGATCTGTTGACCTAACATCCGCGCTCATGGGTAGCACGGGTCAGTGGATTCTTGTACGGAGTCAGCCAAAGAGAGAGGCTTGGGCCGCCACCAACTGTGTGAGGCAGGGATACGAGGTCTACTTCCCTCGATGCCAGCGTATCCGCGGCACAAGGCCCCTGGGCCGACCGATCGCTCTCTTCCCCACCTACATTTTTGTTCGTACCCCCGGTCAGTGGTACTTTTTGCGCGGGACCTTCGGCGTCGCGGGGCCGGTGCTCTGCGGCGAGTCGCCGATCGTGGTTCCGGAGCACTTGGTGACCGAGCTTCGCTCGCGTGAGGGTGAAGACAAGATCATGTGGCTGCATATCGACCCGGTACCTGGTCAGGCCGTGCGCATCACCTCAGGTCCTATGAAGGATCAGGTTGGGGTTCATGCTGGCATGTCAGGTCGGCAGCGTGTACGTGTACTTTTTGATCGATTGGCGGTAACCGTCAATCGGGGAGATCTCGTGGCCGCCTGAGTACGGGCCGTCCCGAGGTATGTTCCTGTGAAGGCCGCCTCCCGGGTAACCGGGGGTGCGGTAGCACAAAAAGAGACCCTTTCAGATGACACGCCTCCTTCGCAACCAGCGTGACGGCAAAGGCAAGTACCGCGTATACGACAATCGCAAGGAGCGGTGGGTCGAGGGTGACGAGCCCGGTGGTCGCAACGAGCACTTCGTGATTATGCTCAAGGACAACTACGCGCGGGCTGCACTGACGGCCTACGCCGCGGCCGGGGGCCGAGTCCGGAGATGCCGAGTACGCCAAGGACGTGCAGGAGCTGGCGAATCGCGCCGGCCCGCTGCACCCGGCCTGCAAGGTCCCCGATTGATGGATTTCAAACGCAGGTCAGCACCCACTGCGCCGCCCGAGTCACGCATGACCTGGCGCTGCGTACCTTGCGAGGCATCGGTACTAGCGCATCACGAGCATTGCCCTCGCTGCGGACGCGACAGACCGGTACAGCAGCAGGTCCCCCGGCACGGGTCGGTACCACCTCTTCGCACGACCCTGATCGATCCGGTTCTGCTGGACATCCTGAGACCAGCACTTGGTGGTCCTCTTTTTCGTAGAAGGTTGTGGTGGTGAACCGCCGCGAGTTCATTGCTGGTTCCTCTGCCACCGCCCTGGTGGCTTTGTCGGTGGGTGGTGAGCCCCTCCTCCCCCATCTCCCTGCCCCCGACCACTTCCCACCACCCGGAACCGCGGCCGTCCCTACTGCCCGGCGATCCGGGTGGTGGGGTTTTGAGGGTGAGTCGTGCTGGCAGGGTCCTTTTGAGAGCCGCGAGGAGGCGCAGGCAGCGGCGCTGGAGGAGCTTGGTGAACCCGCCGCAACCGCCTGGTGCGTGCCGCGCGAGATGTGCATACCTGACGATATGGCTGACGACGTCGCTACCTGGCTCGCCGATGACAGTGCGCGATGCGGTCTTGACATGCACTTGGTCTGGGTGCTGGAGGGTGCGAACTCTGACAGCGATTTCGACGGTGAGGTTTTCGACGCGCTCTGGGTACAGGCCAGTTGCGCGCACATGGAAAAGTTGCTGTGCAAGGCTGTGGCCGAGGCCTGTCGTCGACACGGGCGCGACGATGTCGCGGTGCGGGTTTTCACCTGGTCGGCGCAGTCAGAGGCCCTGTGCCCGGACGATGCAGATGTTTCATTCCTCGATGCCCTCGGTGACGATGCCGATCTTTCGCAGCGCCTGCACGATATCGTCTCGGCTTGGGTGGTTGCGCAGGGTATCGCTGACGCTCCATGTGTAGTTGATCTTGAGGATCTGGAATCCCCACCCGCCGCGGTATGACAGCATCAAAGAGAGGCCCTGCTCTTGGGGTTCTCGTTTTTGGTGTTGGCGCATGACTCCGGAACAGATCACCACGCTAATCTCTCAGTTGGCTATCTTGTCTGACGTAGTGTCGCGGGATTGCCACTCCGCCCTGAAGATCCAGAAAACACAGATGCAGATCCTGCAAGCACGCGCCCAGCTCAAGGAGGTTGAGGCGGCGGCCATGCAGGGCATCGCGGAGAAGGTCACCAACTTCGCGGCCAACCTGGTCTCGGTCATCAGGATGTACGAGGCTTGGGAGGCCTCCCTGGTTCTCGACGGGTCCGCCTGGGACACGAAGGACGGCAGGCCGCACCTGACCGAGCCGCTCTACGAGCACTGGATGCGGATCCAGAAAGAGCGCAACCAGGTGCTGTCGAACGCCGATAGCGTCCTGTATCGGCCTATGTCCGAGGCGCCGAAGGATGGTACCCCGGTGCTGCTCAAGCTCCGCGAGGGGGACGTCCCGGATCACTGGAAGGGCGTGGTGTTCGTCGGTCGCAACCCCGGCCTGATGGACGACGGCAAGGACCTCGGCTGGAACGTGGCGGCCCCTGTCGGTCACGGGGGCTTTCGCGACGATCAGTTTGTCGGCTGGAGGCCGGTCTGATGCGGTGGCACCTTTTTGCTGCCGCCGTCATCTTGTCGGCGTCACCAGTACTTGCGCACGATCAGCACACCATGCACGACTCTTGGTATCAGTCCTTGACGCGGCCGGGTGATAGCTCGCGGGGCTGCTGTAACAAGACCGACTGCCACACGACCGAGGCCGAGATCAGGGCCGGTGATTGGTGGGCGCGGGTCGGCAAGCCGAACGACACTTATGCCGCCGACGACGGTGGGCGGATCCAGGTCGTGAAGCGCTGGGATCTGCTCGGTTGGGTCAAGGTGCCTGATTCCACCATCCTTCGCGGCAAGAACAACCCGACCGGCGAGGCTGTGATCTGTCACGAGTTGCCGGGGGCGTCCGGGGGATTCTCGGCCGCGACGGCTGAGGTTTTCTGCTTCGTTCCTCCAAATGAGTATTGAGTCTAGCTGAAAGATGAAGCGTGTTCTACCAAAGCGTGAACGCCGCCCGGATGGCAGTGCCATCTGGGAGCCGGGGCATACTAAGCATCGCGGGCGGGAGCCCGGCGTGCCTAACAAGATGACCCGTCTTGTCCGCGACGCGATCGCCGAGGCCGCCGAGCTGGTCGGCGAGGACGGCAAGGGCGCCGGTGGGCTGGTCGGTTACATGGTCCGTCTCGCCAAGTTCGAGCCGAAGGTGTTCGGCATGCTACTCGGCAAGCTCCTGCCGCTGCAGATTCAGGCGAAGATCCTCGATCTGACGCCCATCACTCAGGCGATGACAGCGCAGGAGGCGGTTGCCGCCTACCGCGACACCCTGATGGCACATCCCTCGGCCCTGCTGCCGCCGATTACTATCGACAACGAGCCCGCCTCGTCAGAGAGCGAGATCAACTGATGGCCTGCGGTCGTGTTCACCTCGGTCCGGTTGTATGCTGCCGTGTGCGGGGATTTGCGTGTGATAGCTGCGGTAAGGCCATGACCGAGCAGCAGGCGGAGCTTTGCTGGCAGATGCACATTCGGATCGCCGAGCTTGCCGCGGTGTGCGGCGTTACCCTCAGCTCTGCGAGGACGACAGCGTGAGCGATACGCACCAGCCTGAGGTGCGAGCCATCCCTGTTACTTGTTACTGCACGACCAAGGCGCGAAGGCGGGACCCGGATGATCTGCGGAGGCAGCGGTCAGGACTTGCGACCCGTCGTCGTGCGGTGCGCTACCAGGGCCTGTCCGAGATGGACCTCTACGACAGCATGCATCCGCGCAGTCGCGCGGCACTCGAGTCGTGCCCACTAAATTTTGATCTCAAGACCATGCCGGCTGTCGCGTTGTACTGGGCGACGGCGGCACCCACCCGCTTTCTCGCCTGGCTGGACGCCGAGGTCGAGCACGCCTTGAGCAAGGAATCTTCATGACGGCCCGCGTGCTGCCCACCCAGGTTGCCTATCCGCTACCTCAGACCATCCGGCCGCCCTACAACTTGACCTGGCCGCCGGACTACGTGTCGGTCCTGGCTTGGCGGCAGCAGCAGATCCTTCGTCTGCGCTCTGATCCGTCCCTGATCGTGGGCGCGCTGGAGTACTACAAGGACCGCCCGGTCGACTTCATTAATCATTGGTGCACGACCTACGACCCTCGACTCGCGATCTCGGGCCGGCCGCCGACGATGCCCTTCATTCTGTACCAGCGGCAGGAGGAGTTCATCGAGTTTGTTGTCGAGGCTTGCCTGCGCCCGCAGGAGAACGGTCTGTCAGAGAAGACGCGTGAGGTGGGCGCGACCTGGCTGTGTTGCGGCATATCAACCTGGCTGTGGCGTTACTGGCGGGGTGCTAGTATCGGCTGGGGCTCACGTGAGCAGGACCTGGTTGACAAGATCGGTGATCCTGATGCGATCTTCGAGAAGATGCGGATCATCATCCGCAACTGGCCGCCCGAGTTTCTGCCGCGGGGGTTCTCGGTGGCGAACGACATGTCGTTCATGCGCATCGTTAATCCGGAGAACGATGCTACGATCACTGGCGATATCGGTGATAACATCGGTCGTGGAGGGCGCAAGCTGATCTACTTCTTCGACGAGGCAGCGCACGTTACTCATCCCGAGATGGCCGAGGCTGCTCTATCGGAGACGACCCGATGTCGCATCGACATCTCGTCGGTTGACAAGCCTGGTAACGTGTTTCATAGGCGGCGTGAGGCGGGGGTCGATTGGTACCCGGGTGCCGACATACCGCGTGGTAAGACTCGGGTATTTGTGTTCGACTGGCGCGACCACCCGGAGAAGACCCAGGAGTGGTACGATCTCAAGAAGAAGCGGGCCGAGGAGGAGGGTCTTACGACCGTTTTCGCCCGTGAGATCGACCGTGACTACTTCGCGACCCAGGAAGGTGTCGTTATCAAACGCGCCTGGGTGCAGGCGGCGATTGACGCGCATATCAAGCTGGGGTTTGAGGAGACCGGTCGCTGGTGCACAGCGCTCGATGTCGCCGACGCCGAGGAGGGTGACACCAATGCCTGGACCGGACGGCAGGGTGTCATCCTGCGCGAGGCCGAGGAATGGGGGGCACGCGACCCGGGCGTGACGGCCCGCCGCGCCTTCCAGTTATCAGGTGCCCATCTGCCCTGCGAGCTGCGTTACGACGTGATCGGCTTGGGTACCAACGTGCGGTCAGAGGGCAACAGGTTGCAGGACGAGGAGGCGATGCCGCGTGGTCTGCGTTTGATCCCTTGGCACGCGGGAGCCTCGGTCGTGGATCCCAACAAGCCGATCGTGCAGTCGGACGGTCGCGACCCGCGCGAGAAGCTGCCGACCAACGAAGAGTTCTTCGCCAACCTCAAGGCGCAGGCCTGGTTCAACGTGGCCCGGCGCTTCGAGAGGACGTGGCGCGCTGTCAACGACCCGAACTTTCGCTGGCAGGTCGAGGATCTGATCTCGATCGACTCGCGCATCCCGCTCTTGCGCAAGATCGAGAAGGAGCTGTGCCAGGTGACGATGGGTCAGGGTGCGCGGCTCAAGCAGGTCGTGAACAAGAAGCCGGACGGCATGCCATCTCCTAACGTAGGAGACAGTGTGATCATGAACTACTTCCCGCTGTCGTTCCCCGGCGCCGTCAAGATCTCGCAGTCGGCGCTTGCCTGGTCGCGCGGGTTGGGTCGATGAGCCAACCGACTCATTGCTGCTCGGTGAAGGTCAGTCTGATCTCGGCTGACTATCTTGCGCTGCAGCGGTACGCTGCTGCCGCCGGCGGCACCGTGTCGGACTGGGCGCGCGGCTGTATAGTCGACGCGTTGGCCGACGAGCGCGAGAAGCGGGTGCATCAGATCGCTGGGTCGGCAGGGGGTGCGGGCGCCACCCCCCTACAGGCCAGGCCCAAAAAACCGCCTCAGCAGCCCCCACAGCCGCGCTTTACGGCGTTCCAGCGCCTGTCGCGCGGACACCCGGAAACGGATTGATGGCATCAGCGAAGAAGTCAGGACCGCGCAAGCGGTCCCTGTCGCGCGTCCGTCCGCGTGGTCGCATACCTATGTCTGCCCGCATGTGGGCGGCGCAGAGGCGGCCGTCCGACGTGCTGCCCAATCCGTTCACCTTCCCGGAACATCCTTCGGAGGTGACCCCGTCAAGCGGCGGTCTGGCGCAGGACACCGAGCTTTCGGAGGTGCAGAGCTGGGCCGCCGGTTCGCTTGTCGCGACCGCGATGACCTCCTCGTTCGCGGAGGGGCTCACCTTCCTCGGATATGCGTACCTGTCGTTGCTGGCGCAACGCCCGGAGTACCGCCGCCTGTCCGAGGTGCTGGCGCTGGAGATGACACGCAAGTGGATCAGGCTCACCACCGACGGGGAGCAGGACCCGCGTACCGCGGCGAAGATCAAGCAGCTCGGCGACGAGCTCGAGCGGCTTAAGGTGCAGGACGCTTTTCGCCGGCACGCTGAGTTCGACGGCTACATGGGTCGATCGCACTTGTACCTGGATACCGGCGACACCGACAATCCGGAAGAGCTGAAGACGAATCTGGGCACCGGGTCCGACGACGCCTCGATCAACAAGATGAAGCGCGGCAAGCTGCGCCGGATCAAGGTGATCGAGGCTGTCTGGGTCTACCCGACCCAGTACAACAGCAACAACCCGCTGCGCGACGACTGGTACGTTCCGACCCGCTGGATCGTCATGGGCACCGAGGTCCACGCCTCGCGTCTGCTGACCCTGATCTCGCGGCCCGTCCCTGACATGCTCAAACCCGCCTACTCGTTCGGCGGGCTGTCCATGTCGCAGATGGCGAAGCCCTACGTTGACAACTGGCTTCGCATCCGGCAGGCGGTCGCCGAGACGATCGTTGGGTTCTCCACCTCCGGTGTCAAGACGAACCTGTCCACCCTGATGCAACCGGACGGGGACGACCTTCAGATCAGGGCCGAGTTTTTTGCTAACTGCCGAAACAACAAGGGGCTGATGCTCCTTGATATGGATACCGAGGACTTCTTTTCTAACGCGATCCCGCTTGGCACCTTGGACGCACTGCAGGCGCAGTCGCAGGAGCACATGGCGGCGGTCTCCGGTATCCCGATCGTCAAGCTGCTCGGTATCCAGCCGGCGGGTCTCAACGCTTCCAGCGAAGGCGAGATCAGGACCTTCTACGACACCATCCACGCGATGCAGCGCAACTTGTTCGATACCCCGCTTCGTACAGTGTTGGACTTCGCGCAGCTCTCCCTGTGGGGCGAGATCGACCCGACGATCAAGCACGTCTGGGTCCCGCTCTACTCGCTGGACGAGCTGCAGGCGGCGACCAAGCGCAAGACCGACGCCGAGACGGACGTTGCTTTGATTGGCGCTGGTGTTATCACAAACGCCGAAGCGCGCAGGAAGCTCGCCGCCGATCCTGACACGCCCTATGCATCCCTCGATGAGGATGAGGTGCCTCTCAACGCCGAGGAGGTGCCGGAGGCGCCGGCCGAAGGTGAGGGCGATCCGACAGGTGGTCCCGACGATGATGAAGCCCCGGCGCTCTCCGAACTTGGTGAGGAACCCGATCCGCGCGAGGCGCGCAGAGACGGGCCTCGTCCGCGGGATCGCGGTGGTGATGGTGGGGGTCGGCAGGACCGACGCGCAGGCCGCGGCAGATCGCGCGGACGCGGCACGGAGGATGGGGACCGCGGCCCTTTTGACGGTGCGCGCGACAGCGCGGAGTTCAAGGAGTCTGATCACCCGCGCGACGACAGTGGTAAATTTTCCCACGTCGGTGGAAACGTTGTCAGGATGCACCCTGATGATTACCTGCAGTTGGCTGTTCCTTTCGGCCATCACGGTGGCCCTGTTGCGGATCCAGATAAGGTGGACAATCTGGCGGGTATCGGGCAAGCGGGCTGGACTAGTAAACCTATGCTCTCGGCAAAGGAGGGGCCTGGCGGTAAGCTTCAGGTGGGTTTGCATGATGGTCGCCACCGGGCTTTGGCTGCAAAGAAGAATAAGGAGATGCTGGACGTTGCTATTGTTCGGGGTAAGAAGCTTGCGCGCGAAAACCCTGATTTGACCGATGAGCAGATTGCCAAGCGCGTTGCGAAAGAGGGTTTGCTGCCCGAGCTCCACGGTATGGATTCGGACTTCAAGGAGTCGGATCACCCGCGTGCGCCGGACGGCAAGTTCGGGTCAGGTGGCGGCAGCAAGGCGAAGAGCCTGACACCACCTCAGCTGCGCTCAGAAAAGTCGACCCTTGACCGGTTGGCTAAGTACGCGCGTGGTCAGGACGTCACCTTGAATCTGGTGCAGCACCCGGACCACATCGAGCTTCGTGGCATCTTCGCCAAGAATCCCGGGAGCGGTGACGGTGCCACCATCTTGAAGCAGTTGAACACGGTCGCGGATCAGACAGGGCGGGAGGTTCGCCTGATCGCAGCCTACCAGGGTCCTGAGACAGAGAAGGTGGAGCTCGACCCCAGTCCTGCGAACGAGGCGGCTTTTCGCAAGCAGCAGGACCGGCTGGTGGAGTTCTACAAACGGCACGGCTACGAGCCCAAAGGGGATCTGGACGAGGAAGATCTGGAGATCCCGATGGTCCGCAAGCCTCATGCTGGTGCGCAGGACTCGGACTTCAAGGAGTCGGAACACCCGCGCGACGACGATGGCAAGTTCAGCTCGTCAGGCGGCGGAGGTGGCGTGAAGGCCGCCGGTACGCAGACAGCGCACCAGGCAACCAAGGTCGAGGGTGGTAGGCGTGTCTCGGCAACCGGCGGCCCCCTTCCCCCGCACATCGCGGCCCTGCGGATCCCGCCGGCCTGGACCGATGTGACCTACAACCCCGATCCGAAGGCGAACCTGCTGGTGACCGGTAAGGATGCCAAGGGTCGCCGGCAGGCCGTGTACTCGCTAGCGCACTCGGAGAAGCAGGCGGCCGCCAAGTTTGCGCGGATCGAGGAGTTGAACCGCAAGTTTGACGGCGTCGTCGCCGAGAATGAGAAGGCGCGGCAGTCGAAGGACGCGAAGGTGCGGGCCGCCGCCGACTGCACTATGTTGATCATGCAGACAGGCATCAGGCCCGGCAGCGAGGACGACACCGGTGCCGAGAAGCGCGCCTACGGCGCGACGACGCTGGAAGGCCGCCACGTGGACGTCGCCCCCGACGGTTCAGTCACCCTGCGGTTCACCGGCAAGAAGGGCGTAGACCTCGCGATCCCGGTCGAGGACGCAGCTGTCAAGAAGATGCTGATCGCGCGCAAGAAGAAGGCTGGTGCCAGCGGGCAGTTGTTCCCGATCAGCGAGAAGAACCTGCTAGATCATGTCCACTCGTTCGACGGCGGCGGGTTCAAGACGAAGGACTTCCGCACCCTGCTGGGCACGAAAGAGGCGATGCGGGCTGTCGCTGAGCGCAAGGCGCCTACCAGCGAAAAGGAGTACAAGAAGGCGGTCACCGAGGTGGCGCGCGAGGTCTCCCGCAAGCTGGGTAACACTCCTGTCGTGGCCCTGCAGTCCTACATCAACCCGTCCGTGTTTGCTGAGTGGAGGTCCGGTCTGTGAGCGACGATCTGGTGCAGGTGCGCTTCCGCAAGGCCGACACCACGATCCTGCCGAACTGGCGGGGCAGCGACGTGGGTGCCGACGACGATGCGCAGCTTGGTGAGAGCCCGGCGGATGTTGTTGCCATGCTGGGTTTTGACCCAGCAGATGCAGACGCGGATCAGGACGACAAGCAGTCGCAGGAGCAGGTCGGGTATGTGGGGCCAGGACGAGACAGGCCCCGCGGTCAGCGCTGCGAGAAGTGCACGATGTTCGTGCGCGCTGCCGAGGACGCCTCCGATCCGGGCACATGCACGGCCGTGCAGGACAAGATCGACCCCGCGGGCTGGTGCGAGATCTTCGAGGCGAAGTGATGGACAAGAAGGAAGACATCTCCTACCAGCGCTTGGGTGAGGCGCTGTTCCAGCGGTTCCGACAGCTCAGCACGCAGCGGATGGGTGCCGCGGAACTTTGGGAACAGCTCGCCGCTCACGCGGTGGAGCAGATCGACGCGCGTCGGGCTACGCTCGCTGCAGGCACCATTCCTCCCGGTGCCCGCCCGGTTGGTCTGCCGGGCTCAACCAGTTCGCTGGTCGGCAAGACGATGGTTCTAACCGCGGATGTCAAGCTGAGTCACAGCGGTCTAACTTTGCCTAAGGGTACTAAGGTTACCGTCACCCGTTTGTTGAACCACAATTTTGTCGCGTTTGCCGCGGTAGACTTCGGCGGTGAGGAGGTTTGCATTAAGGTCACCAATCTTGTCGAGGACGACAAGAACGACGATTACGGTGAGGACCCGCTCGGTCTGTCGCCCGGAGATCCTCGGTGATTATCCGTACGGCCGACATCTCGGACTGCGGGCGGTATCGCTACACGCTGACCCGCCGGTGGTCGATCGGATCACTCATGACGTTTATCATGCTGAACCCCTCGACAGCCGACGCTGCGGAGGACGACGCGACGATCCGTCGCTGCATCGGCTTCGCCCGGCGCGAGGGCGCTGCCGGCCTGCTTGTCGTCAATCTGTTCGGGCTGCGCGCTACCAACCCCAAGGCCTTGCTGTGCGCCACCGATCCCTTCGGGCCTGGTAACGATAAGGCGCTGCGCTACGCCGCACGTCAGCGGCAGGCGTATCCTACTGTCTGCGCGTGGGGCACCCGCGGTGAGCTCCTGGATGCGGACGCACGCGCTCTCGCGATCCTGCGCGACGAGTGTGCAGCACTGGTGTGCCTGGGCAGGACAGAGCGGGGTCACCCGCGCCATCCTCTCTACGTTCGGGCTAATCAGCAGTTCGAGTCATTGGATCATGCTCGCGCGGCCTGAGGTTATCTGTCGGCCGCAGCACGCCAGCGCCGCGCTAGAGGCCTGGTACCGCAAGAAGCTCAAGTGTCTGATCCGCGAGATGCATTGCAGCGTGATCTGGTGGCTGCGAGCCGCCTACCGGGCCGATACCCCTGTACTCGCGCAGGACGCCTCGCCGGCGCACGCGCTGTCGGCCGCGATCAGGAAGCTGGTGCGGCGATGGCAGAAGCGCTTCAACGCCGCGGCCCCGCAGCTGGCGCGCTACTTCGCGACGGATATCATGCAGCGGTCCGACAAGCATCTGCACAAGATCTTGAAGGACTCGGGGTTTACAGTCGAGTTTAAGATGACCCCCGCGATGCGGGACGTGTTCGCGGCGACCGTGCGGGAGAACGTGTCCCTGATCAGGTCGATCCCGCAGCAGCACTTCGCCAAGATCGAGGGCCTGGTCATGCGATCCGTGCAGACGGGCCGCGATCTGCAGCAGTTGACGAAAGATCTGCAGAAGAACTTCGCTGTGACCCGGCGCCGCGCGGAGCTGATCGCGCGCGACCAGAACAACAAGGCGACCGGTGCCCTGCAGCGCGCGCGCCAGATCGGCCTCGGTATGGCGGAGGCGATCTGGATCCACTCCGGTGGCGGCCGACACCCGCGCCCGGCGCATGTGCGGATGTCGGGCAAGCGGTACAAACTTTCGCAGGGTATGTGGGACAGCACAGAGAAGCGATATGTGTTCCCGGGCGAGCTGATCGAGTGCAAATGCACCAGCCGCCCCGTCATACCCGGGATGTGATCATGATGCAGGACGACCCATCAGTCCGTCGAAAGATGTCATCCGGCAAGACTGTATCTCTGGTCGAACTGGAGACCCTTCTCAAGGCCCCAGACGGTTATTACCGGACGGTCGATCGTGGTGCTGACGGGCTGCACTCCGAGGAGCCACCTTGGTACAGTCGCTGGACCTGGGGTTTCTTCTGGCGTTTGCTGGCGACACGCTGGTTCAGGACGTGATCGATATGGATCAGATGGCTGCTATGAACGAGACCGTCGCTCTGTACGAGCGCCGCCGCGCTGAGCGGTGGTCAGACGAGAACCCAGCGGCGACTGATCAGGAACCGGGTGACCCGTGTGGTGCCGTTCATCTGCGCGAGATGCGCATGCAGATGGCGGTGGGCGGGATGTCCCCGGCGAAGATGGGCCGCTGGCTGGGCTGGGCCCAGTGCTCGGTCCTCGCGCGAGGGTACGCGACTCTGGACGAGATGAAGGAGATCAACCGGAGGCATGCGGGGTGACAACCGGTTTGTCAGCAGAAACCCTTCTCGCGCAGCTCGACTCCTGCGTGACCGAAACGCCCGCGATCTTCGACGTTACCGGACCGTGCTCGGCGGGTGGGCTGCGGCAGGTGCTTCACGCCTCACGTGAACTTTCGTTTGAGGTCGGTCGTCGCCTGGGTTTTGTCGAGGGGGTGTTGGCTGCGCGTATGGGTGACGTCGTTGCGCCTGTCGAGGAATCTGCCCCGGCACCTGCAGAGGAACCTGCGCCCTCGCCGCCGGTTGAGCAGGAATGTTCACTCGACGAATCTACAGAGTTGTCAGACAAGGTCGTGCGCACCGCGATCGTCAGGGCTGCGCACGAGACGGGTGAGTCGGCTGCCTTGTGCTTCGACAAGAACGCAGCGGTTCGCTGTCGGCACTATGCGCACCACGCGTTGACCATCTGCTTTCCGCTGGTGCCCGTTGAGCAGGTCGCGGCGGCCGTGCACGCGCGGCGGCCGGAGATCTTTCACCTGCAGTCAACCCACAACCACATCCGCAAGGCCGCCTCTCGCTGGTGGGACGAGGCCGTGTTGGAGCGGGTGGTCAGGGCTGTTAAGGACGTCTGCGGCTTGCCCGACGCAAGGGAGCCACCTCTCCCTGTCTTGGGTCGCACTGTCGAGGTCGTGCCTGCTGCGCCACCGAGGCCCGCACCTTACCGTCCTGTCGCCGGCCCGCCTGTTGGTCGATCAACCAGCACGCCGCGGGTACCGAGTATGCGAGCAGCACCACCCATGCCTCCCCCGCGTAAGGACCCGCTGGCGGACCGCATGTCGGAGAAGAAACGGCTCGAGGACATGCTGGCTGGCGCCATCGCGAACACGCCCGGCGCCCGGCCGGTGTTACATGGAGCAGCTGATGACCCCGCGAATGTTTCCGATCCTGTACTCAGGGCACAGCCTGAAGGATGACGCGTCTTCCTTGTGCCGCGCTGGGCACGCTGTTCTTCTGATCGGCTTCCCCTGGGATCTGGTCGCCGCGCACGAGGCGCAGGCGGTCAAGAACCACAGTCAGTCGCTGCAGGTTCTTGCTGATCGCGGAGGCCTCGACCCGATCGAGCTCCTGGCCGTGATGCAGGACCGCTCGGTGTGGTCCAGGGGCGTTTCCTCGGCAGACGCGCAGGTGGCTCTCCTGCGGATCCTGGAGCAGGCTGGCCTGTTCCCCGGCATCCTCACGCCTGCCACCCACTGATCGCCTCCTGGCGATCTCGCACTCAGCCAAAAATCGAACGTTCTACCGTGGGTGGGGCCCTCTGTAGAGGAGACTGACACCATGGCGGCCGGACTTATGGACTTCATCATCGCGATCGTTGGGCTGGGCATCCTGGTCGGGCTGATCTGGATCGCGCTCGACAAGATCGCGGGCTTCGACCCGTTCTTCGTGCAGATCGGGAGGTACGCCGTCGGCGGTGCTGCGCTTATTATTCTGCTGCTGGCGGTCAAGGCTGTGCTGTTCGGTGGTGGCGGCGGGATTGCAGTCACCCCCGGCGGTATCTTGGAGTTCGGTATCGGGCTGGTCGTTGTTTGTTTGGTTGTCTACCTGTTGTTCATGCTGGTCGACAACATCGCGCCCGATCCCTGGAAGGCTGCCATCCGTTATGTGATCGGTGCGCTTGCCCTGATCGCCATTCTAGTCGTCGCCGAACGGGTGCTCGTCGGAGGCGGGTTTGGCTTCGTTCCGCAGACCTTTCGACTCAGTCGCTGATCCGGCACCGCCGAGCATCTGCCTCGGCTGCTGATGTACTGCACCTACTGCGGATCTCGTCGGCACAGCGAGCGGCTGTGCCCTAAAACGCACGGCGGGTCCGCGTCTCGCCTGCACCTCTGCTGCACCTACTGCGGCCGCCGCGATCATGAGATCGAGGCCTGTCCGAAGACCTGGTCAGGCAACGCGGCGCGTGCCTGGGATCCCGACAGCGTCGCCGATCACTTCGTCCTGGATAGAAGGGGATAGAACCTTGGCAAACGTCAACATCCGCTGCTCTCATCCGCAAGGTGTGGTGCTCAATGTGCACACGATCGTGACCCATACCGAGGTCAGGGGTGTGCTGACCCGCAGGGCGGCGGTTCCGCAGTACACACCAGTCCGCCTCGCCGGCAACGGCGCTATCACTCCGGTCGACTCTGCTTTCTGGTCTGCATGGCTGGCGGAGAACGCGGGTTCGGACCTGGTCAGAAAAAGTATCGTGCACCAGGCGGCTTGAACTTTATGTCCAGCAGTACGATTGGAAAGTTTGCAATCGGTGTGTCACCTATCGGGCTGCCGGATAGCTATGACAAGGAGAACTGCGTGACCGCGGTATACGTGAACGCGACTGTGATGACTGTAGTCACGCTTTCGTCGGGTACTGCATCAGGGGTTGTTTTGAACGCCTCGGGCACGATCGCGGGTGATACCCTGGTTCAGGCGTTCGATTTGACCACCGGCGCAAACGTGCTGATCCTGCTCGCACCGCGGGTACCTACGGACGGCGTGATCCTGCAGATGGCGATCGACGGATACGCTGCCGGTCATCTGGCCCTTGTTCTGCTTCGGCGTACGGTGCTTGTTGAGCAGGCGGTCGAGCTTGTTCCTGTGACCTGAGAAGGTTTTTGGACGATGAAAGCCGCCGGTCTCGGACTCGTCACTCCTGACGGGCTCGCACTGTTCCTCAAGCGCGGACCTGACAAGGTGTACAATGGGGGAACCTGGTGCTTCCCTGGTGGCAAGCTCGACGGTGCGGAGAGTGCGCTCGAAGCCGCCATCCGCGAGACCCGCGAGGAGATCGGCTGGATCGCGCCTGAGGGGGCGGCCCCTCCCGAGGAGGTGGCTGTCACCCAGTATTACGAGGCGGAGTACACGACCTTCCGCCAGCAGGTCACCAATCAGTTCATCCCTGATCTCGGCGACGGTGAGCACGTCGGCTACGCGTGGGCGCCCTTGAACGATCCGCCGCAGCCCTTGCACCCCGGCATGGTCGAGGTGCTGCCACGCATGGTCGCGGCGCCCGTCATTGTCGGAGATTCACGGGCGGAGCCTGAGCATCGGCTAGTGCTGGAGTACGACGGCGACTTCGATGCCGCTGCCTTGACGCGCACGCTGCAGATTCTTGGCTCGTGGGGGGCTTCCCGTAACGTTGAGGTTGCTGGCGAGGATTCGGAAACTCAACGCGAGCTCGAGAAGAAGGGTTATCGTGTTAAATTCAATTGGGACGGTGACGGTGCCGATAAAATCTGGTCGGCGGTGATCGACGGGGTTGACGTGCTCGTCGTGAAGCCCCCGGCCGAGGACGTGCAGCCGGTCACCGTCACCACGCCGAATACCGCGACCCCGGTCGCCGACCCGACGCCGCGCAAGCCGAAGCCGCGGGTCGGTGAGGACGAGTGCGGCCTGCCGGCGATGGACGGGTGGGGCCCGTTCGCACGCGACGCCGACTTTAAGGAGCAGACGATGGCTTCGATGGACTCATGGGGCCCGTTTGCTGCGCGCCACGAGAACCCGGTGATGGCCGCCGACCGCGCGCTGCTGGAGGCGCGCGCCAGCATGCCGGAGGCGCTGGCGCTCGACGAGGCCTCGGTGCGGTCCTACGACGAGGACGGCAGGCTGCACGTCGCTGAGTCAAACATCAGCAAGGCCTGCGTCAACCCCTACCTCGGTCGGGAGATCCCGGGATGGTCGGAGCTCGGACTCGATCCGCAGAAGATCTACTACCTGCTGCGCGATCCCGAGGAGCTCGCAAAAGCCGTCCCGACGTTCAACAACCTGCAGGTGCTGTCGAAGCACATCCCGGTGACGGCTTCGGCACCCAGCAAGGAGCTGGTTGAGGGTTCACTCGGCAGCAACGCCCGCTGGGATCCACCCTACATCAAGAACGACCTGGTCGTTTGGACGCAGGAAGGCATCGACGGGGTCGACTCCTCCTCGAAGAAGGAGCTGTCGGCCGCCTACCGCTACGATCCCGACATGACCCCCGGTGTATTCGGCGGCCAGAGCTACGATGGGGTCATGCGCAATATCAGGGGCAATCACGTAGCGCTCGTCGAGCGCGGTCGCGCAGGTGCCGACGTTGTCGTCGGCGACTCAGCAGAGGAGCTCACGAGGATGAGCAAGAAGGACGTCAAGAAGGAAGTGAAGGAAGTCAAGCCGGCGACCCGCGGTGCGGCACTGCTGGCCTCCGCGCTCGCCTACAACGCCCTGCCCGTGATGGCGCAGGACGCGAAGCCGCTGACCTCGCTCGAGGTTCTTCCGCTGTTCGCCGATCTGCGGGCCGGCAACTGGAAGGACAAGCGTGAGGGTGTGGTCACCGGGCTCGCCGCCCTCCTCAAGGATCGCATCGCGATGGACGAGGGTGCCACGCCTGACGATGTGGCACTTCGTTTGATCGAGATGATCGCCGGATCGGCGGAGACGGATGGCGCGTCGGCCGAAGGTTCCGAGTCTTGGGACGACCCGGTCTCTCCTGATCAGAACAAGGTCATGGAGGCGGCGGCCGAGGGTCACTCTGATCTCGGCGTTCCGAAGAAGGACGGCGAGGGGGAGGCACCTCCCGGCGAGGTCAAGAAGGGGAACGACGAGGGTGGCGTTCACGCCAAGATCCTCGAGTTCCTGACCGGCAAGCTGTCACCCGAGGATATGGAGGCCTTCCAGCAGCTGATGGCTCACGAGGACGAGGCCGAGGAGGCGGTCGCGGGTGACGAGAAGGAAGACGAGGTGGTTGGCGACGATCCGCCGCCGTTCAAGGGCAAACCTAACCCCGGAGGCAGCATGGACGAGAACAAGGAGAAGGAGAACACAGCCATGGACAACAAAGACATGGTGACGAAGACGGCGATGGACTCCGCGATCAATGCGGCGGTTGAGGCTGTCGAGAAGAAGGCCCGCGAGACGGCACGCGCCATCCGCGCGGCCGAGAAGGCGGTTCGCCCGTACGTCGGCGAGCTCGAGATCGCGGCGGATTCCGCCGACGATGTCTATCGCGCGGCTTTCAAGTCGATGGGCGTCAAGGTCGACGGTGTGCATCCGTCCGCCTTCCCGGTGATCTTGGCGGCGCAGCAGCCGGCGGGTGCCAAGAAGTCGCGGAAGGACACGGTCGCGATGGACGAGGCCTCGGTCAACTCCTTCACGACCCGCTACCCCGACGCCTCGCGTATCGGGTCCGCCTGAACTACGCCTGCCTGCCTGCCGGCGGGGAATAGATTCCCAGGAGCCTTCTACCTCTTCCGGCAATTTCCTGAATTTTTCAACAAACGAGAGGAGATCCGCATATGACCGGCGGAGGGTTCCAGACCCAGGTTACGGTGCAGCCGGCACCGGCAGTCGAGGGTGATTGCGCGTCGACCAATCCCAGGTTCACCGTCAACGCGGGCGCCGGCGCGCTCGTTGCTGGCGCGCTCGGCTGCATCGTCGGCCGGGCGGCCTGGATCACGGCTCCGGTCGATCCCGACGGCACCGCAAGCATCGTCAACAACTTCGGTTCCGGTTCGATCGCGGGTATCGTGCACCGCGAGCAGCAGGGGCTGATCACGACCTATCTCGCCGGCTCGTCCATGACGGTGCCGCAGGGATTCGCGGTGACCCTGTTCTCGGGCGGTGATCTGTGGGTGAAGAACAACGGATCGGCCCAGGCCCTGCCCGGTATGAAGGCGTACGCCAATTATGCCGACGGCAAGTTCTCCTTCGCCGCGGCTGGTTCGGTCACCAACGCGACGGTGACCGGCTCCATCGGCCCGCAGACGGCCTCGGTGACCGGTTCGATCTCGGGTGACCTGCTGACGGTAACGGCCGTCGGTTCCGGCACGCTTGTTGCCGGTGCGACCCTGTCGGGCACCTCGAGCACCGGCAACATCACGACCGGCACCAAGATCGTCTCGCAGGTGTCGGGTACGGTCGGCGGCGTCGGTACCTATCGGGTCGACAAGCCCGAGCAGACCGTGGGCTCCACGACGATCAGCGTGACCTATGGTTTGATGAACGTCACCGGCGTCTCGTCTGGTACCCTCGGTGTCGGCGACCTGCTGTCGGGAACCGGCGGCGGCGGCATCACGTCGGGCACGCGCATCTCCCAGCTCGGCACGGGCGCGGGTGGCACCGGCACCTACTACGTGGATACGACCCAGACCGTGTCCAGCACCTCCATCACCGCTGGCGTCAACGTGGAGACGAAGTTCATCGCGATGTCGTCGGGGCTTGCTGGCGAGCTCGTGAAGATCAGCGATCACGCACTCGGGTAAGGTCACCCGGGCTGAGAAAAAGCAGGAGCTCCCCTTCTCAACCCCCGCGCTCGGTGGACCTCCCCCGACCGGCATTTTTGTTTCGAGGAAGAACGATCATGAATCTGCAGGAAGCAATGGCCGCCCTGCGCGCAGACCGGTCGCAGCTGGAGGCGCGTGGAATCTACATCCTCCCGGGAACCCGGGCCTACATGCCGGCCGGTTGGCGGGCAAACTACAACCTTGCCATGGACGCCATGCCCGAGCTCGGTGTCGACGCCATGCCGACCCTGTCGACCGATCCGAACTCGGCCGTCCCGGCGATGCTGACGACCCTGATCGACCCGCAGGTCTTCAAGATCCTGTTCGCACCCAACAACGCGGCCAAGATCTTCGGCGAGGTCCGCAAGGGTACGTGGCTGGACGAGACCGCCATGTTCCCGGCGGTCGAGCACACCGGCGAGGTTTCCTCGTACGGTGATTTCAGCAACAACGGGCGGGCCGGTGCCAACACCAACTGGCCTCAGCGTCAGGCCTACCTATTCCAGACGATCAAGGAGTACGGCGAGCGTGAACTCGAGCGCGCCGGCCTCGCGAAGCTCGACTGGGTGTCGCAGATCGACACGGCCGCGGCGACGGTGCTGGACAAGTTCAGCAACCTGTCGTACTTCTTCGGCGTGCAGGGCCTTCAGAACTACGGGCTGCTCAACGACCCGAACCTGACGGCCTCCCTGACCCCCGCGACCAAGGCCGCCACCCCTGGTTCCGGCAAGTGGGTCACCAACGGTGTGATCACCGCGACCGCGAACGAGATCTACACCGATATCCAGTCCATGTTCTACGCGATGCAGGTGCAGACCTTGGGCCTGGTCAAGGCCCAGGACAAGATCGTCCTGGCGATGGACCCGGCGACGTCGATCGCGCTCACCGCGACCAACTCGTTCAACGTCAACGTCTACGACCTCCTGAAGAAGAACTTTCCCAACATCAGGTTCGAGGAGGCAGTCCAGTACGGCGTGACCACCGCCTCGAACCCGCAGGGGATCGCCGCGGGGAACATGGTTCAGATGTTCGCCGAGACGGTCGAGGGTCAGCAGACTGGGTACTGCTCATTCAACGAGAAGATGCGGGCGCATCCGATCATCCGTCAGCTGTCCTCCTTCCAGCAGAAGGTGACGGCCGGTACGTGGGGGACGATCATCCGGATGCCCTTCACGATCGTGTCCATGCTGGGAGTTTGATCCAAGCAGGACCGCCAAGCGGCGGCGGCAGGTTTCCGGCCCGCTGCCCCGCTTAATACCCCCATTCCCTGTTCAAGTAGAAAGGACCTGACATGGTCTCCCGCGTCTCCACCGCCGCCAAGAACGACACCCCAACCTCGACACGCGCCCGCGGTCAGGTCACCGTCGCCTGCCGTCTGCCGCAGGGTCTGCAGCTGCGGCTCTTCCGCATGGTCGACAAGCCGGAGCAGTCACCCCTCGGTCTGCGGACCGTCAAGCAGGCGGAGCAGTACGGCGAGCCCGTGCGCATCCGCGGCTACTACGCTGACCTGATGCCAGCCTACGCGGCCAATATGCCGATCCCGGCGGCCCCCGGCGGTTACGCCCTGACCCCTGGTATCGATGCCGAGTTCTGGGCCCAGTGGCTCGAGCAGAACCGCGAGACCGACCTCGTCAAGAACCGCATCGTCTACGCGCACGACACCACCGACGCTGTCATGGGCGAGATGCGGGACAACAAGGACGTCCGCTCCGGTCTCGAACCGCTCGATCCGGCGAACCTGCCGCGCGACGTGCGCGGGATCAAGCCGGCAGACGAGATGCGCAAGCGGGCCTAGACCCGCTTCTTCGGTGTTTGATCGTCATAAGGGAGGTTCGGGTGGGAGTCATCTATAACTTCGACTACGCGGCCTTCATCGCGCAGTTCCCGAACTTCGTGTACCTGCCTGAGCCTCAGGTGCAGGCGCAGTTCACGGCAGCGACGACCCTGATCCGCAACGACGGCGGTGGTCCTGTTAGGGATGCCACAGTGCAGTCGCAGTGCCTGCTCTATGCGACGGCGCACTTCTGTGCTCTGTTCGCCGCCCGGCCTGACGGCACCTACCCAGACGGGCCTGTCGGCCGCATCTCCAGCGCGTCGGAGGGTTCGGTGTCAGTGTCGACCGAGTACGGGCCCTTGACCCAGCAGGGTAAGGACTTCTGGGTGCAGACGCGCTACGGTGCGTTTGTCTGGCAGATGACAGCACCCTACCGCACCTTTCGATGGCACCCGGGTTTCGTCCGACGGTTCGACCCGTGGCCCTTCCGGTGAGCAGCCGGCGCGGTATGTCAGGATTGAAGAGATCAGAGCGATGACCTGGGACGCGAACGACGTGCCTCCGCAGCGAGCAGAAAATGACGGTGTAGCCGTGACCTATGAAGCAGACGGTAACGGCAAGATCCACGAGGTCCGCCTGGGCCTGTCGCGCGAGGACATGGCGCGTGCCAACGATGCGGCGCGCTGCGTCCCTCGTTTCGGAGTGAGCCCCGATGTCGTCACCATCAGCGGGGCGATGCCTCGACTGGATGAGGATAAGGAGCGACAGTACTTCGCGGAGATGTTCGGTGGGGGTGGTGCCCGCCCGTGGGCGTCACTATCGGGAAGTCCCAGCCAGGACGTCCTTGCGGTACCATCCGTCGGTGGTGTCAGGGTTGAAGGCAGTTACGACAGTCTTCCGGCCGGTGAACCACAGTACGTTGCTGTTGCTGGTACGATGCCAGCACAGCGTCGCTACCTACCAACCCTCGCCGAACTGATCGACCGCATGTCGATCGTGCAGTTGAAGGCGATCTTCATCCTTGATAACCGGGCTGAGTACGAGCGCGAGATCGAGGACATCATCCACGACATCGATCTGATCCTGTCAGAAAAGCAGCAGCAGCTCGGTGCTGAGGACATCCGCGCGATCCAGGTTATCATGCTGGCCAATCGCTACATCTGGGAGAACGAGGGTCGAGCGCGCGCCGCTGCCGGCAACGATCAGGACAAGCTGCTGAAGCTGACCCACTCCGTCAACGGGGTGCGCAACACAGCGAAGAACGTGCTGTCGCGCAGCATGGGTGATCGGGTCGACCTCAAGGTCGACTGCTTCGCCGCAGAACTCGTCGAAGAGTTTGGTAACTGGCAGATTTTTGACGCAACAGGAGCCGCGTAGGGAGATGCTGAACAGGGACGACAGGCAGGTGGAGTTCGGTAACTGGGTTGAGGCAGTGTTCGGGCGGAACTGCGCGCTCGACGTCAAGGAGCGCGCGACCCGGGTGCTGGAAGAGGCCTGCGAGCTCGCGCAGGCGTCGAACGTCGGTTTGGACAAGGTGCTGGATCTGGTTCAGCATGTGTACGAGAAGCCGGCCGGTAAGGTCGGGCAGGAGGCCGGCGGGCTCGGTGTGTGCCTGCTCGCTTTCTGCGAGGCCATCGGTGTGTCGGCGGACGAGCTGGAGCAGCGCGAGTTCGATCGGGTGACGGCCCATCCGCTCGAGCACTTCCGGGTGCGCCAAAACACCAAGGCCGACGCCGGCGTCGTGCTGCGGGTGCCGGCCTGAGGGTATGCAGAGTTCGGGGTCACCGGGACTGCCCACCATGAACCTGGGTCCAATGATCGGGGAAAGGTGCGAGAACGCGCTGCTTGGGCACACGCCATCGGTGACCCCGATCCTCCCCTTGCCTACGCATATGACTGTGCACCTGATCCACAACGAGCACAAGATGAGCTACGGAACCGTAGCGGATTCGGTAGCTATGCAGGAGCACGGTTACGCGGACGACGCGTGGGTCAGTCTGGAGCAGCGCCAGAAAGCGATCGATACCAACGAGTGCTGGTCGCTTCAGTGGTATCCGCAAACACCGGTGGGTTTTTATATCTTGAGCGCGGCTGATTTGGACGCGTTGTTGTCGGCCGCGTCGGAAATGCAGCAGAACACATGATCACCGACCACACCGCCGAGTCGCTGCGCGCCTTCGAGGCAAATGTCGCCGAGCTGTTCAACGCCGGCAAGATCCGCGCGCCTGTCCACCTCGCTGGCGGCAACGAGGACGCGCTGATCGACATCTTCGAGGACGTGCGGGATCAGGACTGGGTGTGCTGCTCTTGGCGCTCCCACTATCATTGCCTGCTCAAGGGTGTGCCGGAGGAGCTGCTGCTCGACGCGATCTGCGCCGGCCGGTCGATCACTCTTTGCTTCCCTGAGTACAAGATCGTGTCGTCGGCGATCGTCGGCGGTATCCTGCCGATCGCTGTCGGCCTCGCCTGGGCCGCCAAGTATCGTCTGCGCGACGAGCGGGTGTGGGCCTTCTGCGGGGACATGGCCGCGCGCTCGGGTATCTACCATGAGTGCGTGCAGTACGCCGCGGGGCACGACCTACCGATCCGCTTCATCACCGAGGACAACGGCATCTCGGTGTGCACGCCGACCGAGGAGGCGTGGGGCCACCCATCCCGTGCGGCGATCGTCGATGCGGAGGGCCGACCGACCTCTGACCGGCAGGAGTGGTACTCCTACAAGCTTCCGTGGCCGCACGCGGGGGCCGGCAAACGTGTTCAGTTCTGATCACCGCGTTCACCCGCTGCTTCGAACGCGGCGGATGCCCTGGCCGCGCTGGCTGCTGGTGGCGGTGTGGCTGCTGTCGAGCCTCCTCGACGCGCTCCTGCCTCTGCCGCGTAGCGGGATCGCCGGTTGGAGCAGCGGTCTGGTGTCCGTCGGGTATGTCGTCGACAGGACGCACAAGGGTAACAGGTTGAGATGAGCCGGTACGTCGACGAGCTGTGCAAGGCGATGCGCCTTCTCGAGGAGGCGGGGGCCATCTTCATGGGCCAGGCCGTCGAGTACCCTGGCACTGGCATGTCGCGCACGCTGGAGCATTTGGGTAACCGCCGCCTTGAGCTGCCCGTCGCCGAGGACATGCAGATGGGCATGGCGATCGGTATGTCGCTCGCCGGACTGCTTCCTGTCTGCATCTACCCGCGCTGGAACTTCCTGCTGCTGGCGACCAATCAGCTGGTGCTACATCTCGACAAGCTGCCCCTGTACTCCGAGTACAGGCCGAAGGTGATCGTGCGGGTCGCGGTGGCGACCGACGAACCCCTCGATCCCGGTCCGCAGCACCTCGGTGACTTCTCGCAGGCGTTCCGCGACATGCTCCGCACGGTCGTCGTCGTGCCACTGCACACGGCCGAGGGTATCATGACCTCCTATCGCGCAGCACTAGCGCGCGCCGAGTCGACGATCCTCGTCGAGTACTCGAAGGCGTACTGAGCGATGACCCTGACCGATCTGGTGGTGCTATTGTTCGTCGCTGGGTTGTATCTGCTGCCCACCATCGTCGCGGTGGTGCGCCTGCACCATCAAACGCTGGCGATCTTTTTGCTCAACATGTTTTTGGGCTGGTCGGCGCTCGGTTGGGTTGTGGCGCTGATCTGGTCCGCGACGCGGGTTGAACCACGACGGCGGTTCCGGGAACACTGAAGGGGTTTCATGTCGCAGCGTACTGATTGGATCTACCCGACAGCCTTCCCGTGCTGGGGCCCGGAGGAGAAGGCGGCGATTATGCGGGTCGTCGACTCCGGTAACTTCACGATGGGGGTTGAGGTCGAGGCGCTCGAGTGCGAGTTTGCGGCCTACCACGATCGCCGGTACGCGATCGCTGTCAACTCCGGCTCTTCTGCCAACCTGATCGCTGTTGCGGCCTTGGTCAACAGCAAGCGGCTCCAACCCGCCGTCTCGGCGGCGCTGGTACCAGCACTCGCCTGGGCCACGACCTACGCACCGCTGGTGCAGCACGGCCTTGGACTATTGCTCGCTGACTGCGACGCGACCTGGAACGCGCACCCGCAGCGGCGTCCGTCCTACGTTGACCCTGATCTGATCGTCACCTGCCCTGTCCTGGGCAATCCAGCCCATCAAGCGGCTTGGCTCGATCTGGCGGCTAGTGCTGATTTGCCGGTGCTGGAGGATTGCTGCGAGTCACTGGGTGCTCGAACCGACGACGGGGAGCTCTGCGGCACCTTCGGGCTGTTGTCCACCTTCTCGTTCTACCACTCGCATCAGATCGGGGCGGTGGAGGGCGGGATGATCCTCACCGACGATCACGAGCTCGCAGTGCTCTGTCGCATGCTGCGTTCGCACGGTTGGACCCGTGGCAGTGTTGAGATCGCCTCGTTCGAGGAGGAGTACGACTTCCGCCTGTTCGGGTACAACGTGCGGCCGACCGAGATCTATGCCGCGGTGGCGCGCGAGCAGTTGAAGAAGCTGGATGCCTCGATCACGGCTCGCCGCAAGAACGCGATCTACTTTGCGGGACGGGTGCAAGAGCTGCACCTTCCGATCGATCTGCCGTATGTCGTCGGTCACCCCTCGCCGTTCGGCATGGCCTTCACGCTGCGTCAGCCGGAAAGGCGCCTGGATCTGGTCGCCGCCCTGCGCAAGGCCGGTATCGACTGCCGTCTGCCGACTGGCGGTTCCTTCCGGCTGCACGCCTACGGTTCGTACTGGGCCGAGCAGCAGACACCTTTCGCCGACAGCATCCACAGGGCTGGTATGTTCATAGGGAATGCGCCGTTCGATATCTCCGATTTGATCGATCGCGCGATCTCTGTGATGCGGGAGGTTCTGTGAGATGCACATCACCGGTGGTAGGGTCGTGTTCTCGCGTTCGGTTCAGCCGGCGCAGTTCGAGAACAAGAAGGCCGAGGTCGAGCTGACGTTCACCCTGCACGAGGGTGAGGAGCTCGGCGACGCGCTGGACGAGGTCGGACGGCTGGTCGAGCACAAGGCCCTCGAGATGGTCGGCCTGAACCGTGAGGACGAGGACGACGACCCGCCGGTTCGAAAGAAGCGACGATGACCGCGCTGCTCTTCCTGGCCGAGGCCTGGTGCGCGCTCGGTGTCGCCGCCTGGTTTATCGGTATGTGGATGGGTGGTCTGTGGAACATCGACCGGGACGACGTCAGGATGCTCGGTCTCAGTGTACTCGGTGGGCCGATCGCTTTCTACATCGTCGTGCGCGTTCTCAGGAGGACGCCATCATGACCGATAAGGCTGCGACCGATGCTGTTGTGGATCGACTCAAGTACCGAGTTGACCTGGTGGTCGTGTTTTTTGTGCTGGCGACCATCGCGTGCCTGATCGCCTGGATCTGGACGGCGGACTGGCGCCCCTTCGCGACCAGCACAGTACTGCTTGTTGTCACGCTGGCCGTGCGGCATCTGTGGGTCGATACGGTGGACCGTGTTGCGGACGAGGTTCGTAAGGAGCTGGGCTTGTGAAGATCCTTGTTACAGGTGGTGCAGGTTACATCGGCAGCGTGCTGACCCAGTATCTGCTGGCGCGCGGTTGGTCGGTAACGGTGCTGGACAACTTCTCCCACGGGGTGCCGTCCCTGGCCCATATCGCCCAAGACAGGAACCTGCGGATCGTGCGCGGAGACGCTCGTGACAAGGCTCTGATGCGAGAGGAGCTGAGGAAGCACGACGTCCTGATCCCGCTGGCCGCTGTCGTTGGTGCCCCAGCGTGCCGGGCCGATCCGATGGGTGCCACGACAACCAACCTCGACGCCATAGAGATGGCAGTGGGCCTGATGTCTCCGGAGCAGTGGGTCGTGTACCCGAACACTAACAGTGGGTATGGTACGACGGCCCCTGGCGTCGTGTGCGACGAGACGACCCCGCTGGTGCCCATCAGCCTGTACGGCAAGCTGAAGTGCGCGGCGGAGGTTCATGTGGTGATGGCGCGTGAAAATTCTATCACGCTGCGGCTGGCGACCGTCTTCGGCTGGTCGCCGCGCATGCGGTTGGACCTGATGGTCAACGACTTCACCTACCGGGCCGTCACCGACAGGACGCTTGTTCTGTTCGAGGGCGGCTTTCGGCGCAACTTCGTCCACGTGCGCGACGTCGCGCGGGCCTTTGTCTGGGCCCTGTCGAAGCGGCCGTACCCTGCCGGTCACGTGTTCAACGTCGGCGACGACGCGGCCAACATGACGAAGGCCGAACTGTGCGCGCGTATCTCGCGGGTTACCGACTTCCGCTGGATCGAGCATCCCTCCTATCAGGATCCCGACAAGCGCGACTATGTGGTTTCGACAGCCAAGATCACGGCCATGGGCTGGAAACCCACCCACGACTTCGACGAGGGCATCGCCGAACTCGTCCAGGGGTATGCCATGCTCGGCGGGTCGGGGGGCCTCCGCAATGCCTGAGCGCAGGACGTTCACTGTCATCGGTGGTGCGCGGGGCGGCGATGTAGTCACGCTCAACGTTGAACTGCACGATATGTGGGTGCAGCTCGCGCACCTACCGGAGATGGCTTATCCGGATGGCCTGTTCCCGCGAGTGTCGCACGATCTCTATCGGATCTGTGGTGATCGTCTTCTGTTTGAGAAGACCTTGTCATGATCGATCAGGATGTTGAGGTCGCGACCGCCTACCGCTTCCCCTCCGGTGACACCATGGGCGCCTCGGTGACGGGTCGCGCGCTGGACGCGCTGTCGGCCCAGGTGGTGGACGCTGCCAAGAACGCGCGGGTGATCCTCATGGGCCGTCACTGTGTCCTGAAGAGGGGCCAGTACTACAAGGGCCGCACGGCCATCATCAAAGGTGTAACTGTCGACTCGGAGTGCGGGCTGATGGCGCTCGCCGCGGTTCAGCGCGTTGACGGCAAGGGCAATCTCAACACCGGTGGCATGTACGATAGGAACGAGGCCATGCAGTATTGGCCGCTCAAGGACCTGCAGATCGAGGGTGTGCCGTGACCGACGTCATCTTCATCAACCCGCGGTCGTCGCGCGCGATCTACGGCGGTGCCCTGTACGAGGCGGAGCTGCCGGCGATCGAGCCGCCGCTGTGGTGCCGCATCCTCGCGGGCTGCGCTGTCGGCGACGGCTATCAGGCGCAGATCCTCGACGCCGACGCGCTGTCCCTGTCGGCGGAGCAGGTCGCCGAGTGGGTGGTGGCGATCAGCCCGGACCTGGTCGTGGTCGTCGCGCAGGGTCACCAGCCATCAGCCTCGACCCAGTCCATGCCTGCGGCCTACGAGGTCTGTCGGCAGATCAAACGGCAGGCAGTCGGGAAGCTGCACACACAGATACCGACGGCGATCGCCGGTGGCCACGTGTCGGCCCTGCCTGAGCAGACTCTGAAGGATTGTTGGGCCGTCGACTACGCCATCGTGGGCGAGGGTCCGGACACGATCCGCGGTATCCTGGATCGATCCCGCACCCAGGAGAAAACCCCTGGCCTCGCGTCCCGTTGGGACGGTGCTGTGCTCAGGGGCCCACCCGCGGGCCTGCGTCCGATCGGCGACCTCGGTGGCGAGTACGGCTGGTCACTGCTGCCGCCCCTGACCTCGTACCGCGCGCACAACTGGCAGTGCCTCGGTGGCAGGCCGCGGACGCCCTACGCCAGCGTGCAGACCTCTCTCGGTTGCCCGTACACGTGCTCCTTCTGCTGCATCAACTCGCCGTTCGGCAGTAACCACTATCGCATGCGCGACCCGTACGCGGTCATCAACGAGATCTACTTTCTGTATCACTACCACAACGTGCGCACGTTCAAGATCAGCGACGAGATGTTCGTGCTGAACCCGCGGCACTACGGCGTGATCTGCGGCGAGATCGTCAAACGCGGCCTCAACGACGACGACGACCTCAACATCTGGGCCTACGCGCGCGTCGACACCGTGCGGGCCGACAAGCTGGCGCTCCTGCGCCGGGCCGGCGTCCGCTGGCTGGCGCTCGGGATCGAATCCGCCTCGGCCTATGTGCGGGACGGCGCGCAGAAGCGGTTGAAGAACGACGACGTCCTCGGGGTCGTCCGCGCGATCCAGGCGGCCGGCATCAACGTGATCGGCAACTTCATCTTCGGCCTGCCCGACGACGACGTCGCCTCCATGAACCAGACGCTTGAACTCGCGCTGGATCTGCGCTGTGAGTACGCCAACTTCTACTGCGCCATGGCCTACCCTGGTTCGCCGCTGTACTCCGAGGCTGTGCGCGAGGGCTGGTCGCTGCCCGAGACCTGGGACGGGTATTCGCAGCACGGCTGGACGACCCGACCGCTCGACACCCAGCACGTCAAGGCCGCCACGGTCCTGAGCTGGCGTGACCTAGCCTTCTCGCGCTACTTCAGTGACCCCGCCTACCTCGACATGATCACGAAGAAGTTTGGTTCCGACGACGCGCAGCGTCTGCTGGCGATGTCGGGCCACAGGATCCCCCGACTGCTGCTCGACGGTGATACCTCTCCGGGCACCGCTGCCGAGAATACAGGGGGTGCCGCGCCGTGCGTCACTTCGTAAAGGAGTGGTCTCAGGCGCCCGACGCGGCAGATCGCTGGGTCCGTTCTCCCTTTGGTGCCCCTACTCCTCCCGTGGGCCACCCTGGAAACGGACCCAGCGATCTAACACTACCGGTTTTAGCGGGGTTACAGCATGGGCGACGCTGCGGATGACGCATATGCGGCTGCGCTGCGGGCCCATGAGCTGCGCGAGCTTATGGCCGACGCTGGCTGCAGACCTTGTCCGCGTCGGCATCTGCATGACGGCGACGAGTGCCCGATCTGCCACGATCTGGGTTGGTTAGACTGCAACGGGAACCCGGTGGAACCGTGATCAAAAGGAGGATTTGATAAACGATGTTCGGACCGGCACAGAACGACTGTCCCAACCCGCGCGCGGGTGCTGCCTACCAGGTCGTGTACGAGATGCTCAATCCGTCGGGTGTGACTCCGCGGGACCTGCCGCAGCTGCGCGTACGCGCGCTGTCACTCGCGACCTGGGCCGCCACCCAGCCACCTGAGGTCGCCAATGCCTACGGTTGGGCGTTGACGCGTATCATGGCTGACATCGAGCAGCGCATCCTGCTCGCCGGTAGGGCCGCGTCGATCAGGGAAGCACTCGAGACGCTGCCTCGGCCGCCCAAGCCTGACGCGCTGTCGGACTGGCCGACTCGCCGGCTGGAGCAAGGTTGAGGATGGCTTCTCGGTTGCTGTACGCGCTTCTTGTAGCGGTGTCGCTGGCTACACCTGCCATCGCGGATGCTGTTGCACCTCCGTCTGTTCAGCATGCCCGTGTAGAGCTGTACATGCGGAAGCGTGCTAACTTTTTGGTGCTCGTTCACGACCTGTACAACGCGCTCGCCTGCGGTGTGTTCAGGTCGGAGATCGAGTTCATCGGCCTGTACCGCGTAGCGGTGGGTGAGCTCGCCGCGATCAACAGGCCCGGTACCGCGTGGCCACCGGATGACATCCGCCTCGGAAAAGACGTGATCGCGATGGCCGAACTCGGCAGATCCGAACCGTGCGATCGCTGGTCTGATCCGCGACGTGCGCTTGCCCTGCAGCTAGCGGCGGAGGCCCTGCGTTGAACTGGCTATTTAACATGCTCAATCACAACCCGCAGGGGCAGCGGTCGCTCGAGGATGTGATCGGCATCATCGGGCATCAGCTACGCGAGCTTGGTCACACCGCTGTCTGGGACAAGAAGAACGATCAGTTTCTCGCGCGTGACACCGGCATCAACATCATTGTGGAGGGCTTCACCCCGCCGGTGATCGAGATCATGGCTGGGGCGCACGCACGCGGCTGCCGGTTCGTCATCCTCGCGACCGAGGAACCGACCGAGAAGGGCTTCAACCACGGCGTCGATCCTGAGATGATCATGCGCCAGCGGATGTTCCCTGAGGCGGCGCGCTACTGCGAAGGTATCATCCATCTCGTCCCCGGGAAGCGTGTGACCGACTGGTATGGGCAGTTTGCACCAGCAGCATACACCGAGCTTGGCTTCGCGCGCACCTTGGTGCGGCTGTCACCGCAGGAACCGGTTTACGACTTCGGGTTCTTTGGATCGGTGAGCCGCCGCCGTATGGGCATCCTAAACAAGCTGGCTAAGCGCTCCGGACGGAAGGACGCTGTCCGCTACATCGGAGACTTCCCCGATCAGGAGACGCGCGACAGACAGATCAGGGAGGCGCGGGTGGTGGTGCAGCTGCGCAAGGTCGAGGCCATGGGCCTCGTCTCCTCCTCGCGCTGCAACACAGCTTTGTGCGTCGGTCGCCCGGTGATCGCCGAGCCTCACGAGCTGTCGGCACCATGGGATCAGATTGTGTCGTTCGCCTCATCGACCGACCATTTCTACAACCTGGCTGTCATGGCTAGGATGAACTGGCAGTCGCTGTGGTATGATCAGTTCAAGCGCTTCCGCGAAATGCTTCCGGCAGACGCCTGCATCGGCAAGGCTCTGCGCGATATCGGTGTGATGCGATGAGCTTCGACGGCCTCTGCGACAAGCTGGTCAACGACAGCATCTGGCGGCCCTACCGCGGTTGGCACGACGACCACCGCGACAGGGACGGTACATCAGAGTACCGACCCGCGGCGCAGCAGGTGCGCGCCGAGTGGTTGGAGTTCGTGGATATGCTGCATGGTCACGGGTTGCCACGATCTACCTGCCTGCAACTGGGACTCGGGACACCAGGTGCGACCCACAGCCTGCTGGCGCTCCTGTTTCGTGAGGTGCACACGGTCGAGCGCGAGTTCCCTGTTGTCGGGGAATGGAACAGGCGCTTCCCGGCGGGTGATACAGGAACCCTACACAACGGTTCCGGCATTATCCAGGGTGATACCAACAGCGCCGGTACCTTCACCCGATGCAGTGCACTGAAACCGCTCGACCTCCTCTTCATCGACGCTGGTCACAGGTACGAGGAGGTCCTTCTCGACCACACCATGTACTCGCCGCTGGTCAGGCCCGGCGGGATCGTCGCCTTCCACGACGCCGTCCACAGGCCGCAGTTCGGCGACGGCATCGGTGTGTGGCTCCTGCTCGCCGAGCTGAAACGTGAGGGTACTCCGATCGCGACGATCGGCGACGAGGTGGGGATCGCCTACTATGTCAGATGACGATCATCAGGAGAGCATCGCGGTTCACGCGACTAACATGCAGCAGATCATGAACAAGGTCACGGTGACCTTCACAGCCGCCAGCGACGAGGAAGCGCGTCGGTTCTTCAACCTTGTACTTGACGGCCTAAACCAGGGTCGGCCGGTGGAGATCATCATTGAGGGATCCGCATTGAAGGTCACCCACTGAATGGCCTGGTTCAACTTCAACACGTTCAATCACTGCCGACAGGGCCGGATCATCGTCGAGGACATCACCCGCACGATGGGCCTGCAGATGCGAGCGCTCGGTCATCACGTGACCTGGTCGGACAGCCTGATATTCAGGGCGTCTGAGAAGACACCTCCGTATCGACCGATCCCGGTCTATAACGTGCTACTCGAGTCGTTCGCTGACGACCCCGCGACCTTAAGGACGATCGCTGCGGAGCACGCGCACGGATGCAAGTTTATCTACGTGGCGACCGAGGAGCCGTCCGACGCCGGCTTCAACCACGGTCTCGATCCAGCGATGATCGACCGACAGAACGTCTACGCCGAGGCCATGAAGTACGCTGTCGGCACGCTGCACCTGATCCCCGGTCAGCACGTCACCGACTGGTACGCGCAGTTCGGGCCCGCCGCCTACGCGGAGCTTGGTTGGGCACCGGGCCTCGACGGGGATGACATCGGCGAGCGCACCTATACGATGCCTGTTACTGTTGACCATGACGTCGGATTCTTCGGCAAGATGACGTGGCGCCGCGGCCAGATTCTCGACACCATGGTGGCGATGGGGCTCAAGGTGCTGCGGCTGACCGGACTTGAGACACCGCGCGCAGAGCGCGATGCCATCATGCGGCGTGCGAAGGTGATCGTGCAGATCAGGGGCAACGACGAGTGGACGACTGTGTCCTCGACCCGCTGCGTTGCCGCGCTTGCCATGGGCCGCCCGCTGATCGCCGAGCCGCACCCAGCACCTGCGCCGTGGGACGAGATCGTGCACTTCGCGCCTACGATGGATCTATTTTACAGTCAGGTCCGCGCGGTGACGAGCGCAGGTCAATTCGATCGCGAGCAGTTGTATCTGATGCAGTACGATGATTTCAGGAAGAAGCTGACACCGGAGCACTGCATCGGCGACGCGCTGCGCACGCTGGGGGTCGCCTGAACATGCTGACAGCGGCGCATCTGGGTATCGCACCACACGAGTTCGCGATCGCCTCCCTGTTCGGGATCGGGGACACGTGCCTTGTCGCCGGCCACATGAAGGTGTTCTCCAACACTCACCAGCAGCCTGTCGTGCTGGCCGTGCGGCAGGGGCATCAGGAAGTCGCCGCGATGTTCCCGGGGGTGTCGCGCACCGTCATCGTGCCGGAGTACGAGATCGCGCCGTTGACCAACACCGTCACGGTCGGCGTACCGCAGCCCGGTCACCTGTTCGTCGCGCACCCGTCCACCGTCCCCGCGCGGCTTGATCACTGCGTCGCCCATGGCCGTATGTCAGACGCGGCGATGTACGCGCTGATCCTGGGACTGCCGCCGCAGAGCCGTCTCGCGCTGCCCGCGATCCCGCCCGACAAACGTGAGCTCGCGCAGGCGATCGCTTCGGCCCACGCGATCGCACCCGGCAGGACGGTGGTGCTGGTGCCGCGCGCGAACTCCTGGCCGCCGATCGACAATCACTTCTGGGACCTGCTGCAGGCACGGCTCGCGTCAAACGGTTGGCACGTGTGGGTCAACGATCCAGGCAACCTGCCGCTGCCCTGCGCGTTACCGTTCCTCGAGATCGCCGGCTGGGTGATCGGTGCCAACTGCGGGTTCATGCAGATGGCCGTGCAGTCAGGCATCCACTGCCGCAAGACGATCCTGTCGCGCGCTCTCTACCCGGACGAACTACACGGGGAGCGCCACCCGCTGCCGATCACCCGTGTCTGGCCGGACTACAGCATGTTTCGCAAGGTCGACGGTTGTCAGTACGACATAGAGGAGTTCCGCGTGGACGGTCCAACCTCGTGGCCTGGAGCGATCGCTGCCGTCACCCAGGGTCGCAACGCGCAGGGTCCGGTACCCGATCCGGGCCCGCTGCTATTCATGGACGTGCAGATTTCCCCAGGTGAACTGTGCGACCGCCTCTCCATCATGGAGATCAAGCAGGCGCGACTGCCGTCCAAGGCGCAGTATCTGGCGACCGAGGTCACCCGGTTGACTCCTCTGCGCGAGCACCTGCTGCGCGCGCATCCCGAGATCGTCGCGTTCGCGCAGGAACTGCGCAACCTCAACGAGCAGGCGTGGACCCTCAACGAGGTGCTGATCGGAGACTATCAGCGCGGCGTCGGCGGTCCTGGCTGGCAGGTCGTCGAGGACAGTACGGTTGACGGGCTGAGCCGCGTCGAACGCCACGTGCGGGCAGCGTACGAGGCCCATCACTGCAACAGGAGGAGGGTCGAGGTACGTAATGACATAGACGCCCACTGCAGGGCGGGCCATGTGGAGGTGAAGTCCTACAGATGACGAGGCATAGGTTGGCGCACCTTTTGGTGCCCCTTTTGGTGCTGTCTGTGCTGGTCGCGTGCGTGCTGGCTGAAGTTGCTGCGCTAGTGTGGTATGTGTGGTTCACATGGAAAACAGGCGTATGAAGACGAGCAACAACGCAGGGCGGATCGCGCTCGCACTCCTGTCGATCCCGGCGGTCGGATGCCTCGCTGTCTACCTGGCGATCTCTCAGAAGCAGCAGACGGTGCAGGTCCGCCGGGGAGTCGACTTCTGCAAGAACGTGGTCGTTGTGCCCAACCCGGCGGTACCCGGCGCGTGGCAGACGGTCGTGTTCTCCTCGTGCCCAGGGTCACAGTCGTCAGGGAGCGCTGCGCCGTGAACTCTGTCGTAAGACTGCTGCTGGCACTCTCTGCCGCGGGCTTCTTCTACACAGCGTTCATGGCCGGCACCGGCCTCGTCAGGCTCCATCGCGGGTTACCGGAGGTGAGGTGCATCCCGGCGGGTGCGGTCGTCGCCAGCCAGTACATCCCCTGTCCCGCCCGCTCAGGGAGCGCTGCGCCATGAGCCGCAGCAAGAATCGCCTGACACCGGAGCAGCGCGAGGCCGTCGATCGCGCCGATCGCATGGAGGCGCAGGCCGCCCACCTCGCGACCCCTGTCACCCGCGAGGAACTGATCAACCTGCTGCGCGAGATCGCGGATGAGTACGAGGTGTCGCTCCGCCGCAACATCTACACCAAGGAACCCCACGATCTGTTTCGTGAACTGGCGGAAAGGCTGTGCTTCAGATGACCGAGGAACTGAGCAGGCTCCGCGAGAAGAGCGCCGTGGTGCTGACGGTCGACACGTCCGAGCTGCAGCGGTTCGTCGCTGAGTCGATCGCCGCGATCGACAAGGCGCGGCAGTTCACCTGCAAGGCGCGTCATCCCGCGGGCCCTGACCCGCAGGACTGCGGGTGGCCGACCTGCGGCTGCGACCCGTACGCCGACAAGGTGATCACCGCGCTCGCCGAGTCGTTTCCCGTCGACACCGAGACGGCGGTGCTGAGAATCACCCTCGCTTGGTACGCTGACCCGAAGAACTGGGACAGGGGCGCGGATGCTGGTGGCGTTTGGCGCGACTCCCACGCTATGCAAGACGCAGGTGCGCATGCGAGAAGGGTGTTGGGAATATGAACGTCACCGAGCAACTCCGCCGAGACGGGATCGCGGTCCTGCCGCGCAGGTTCGAGAACGTGGCAGGCATGGTACGCCATCTCGACTCCTGCCCAGAGTACGCGAACCACGTCAGGCAGAGGAAGCCGCCGGTACAGGGTGGACTGGGTACACACCCGTGGATGTGTAGGGACATGCACGACGTGCTGCGCGCACCGGGTTGGCTGGAAACAGCGCTGTCGACCTACGGGATCGCCAAGGAGTACCTGGGGCAGAAGCCGCTCCTTTACAGCGTCAACGTGTTCTACACAGAGCCGCAGCCCCCGGCACCGAAGGCCGACATCCAGGGGTGGCACAGGGACGCGGACGACGAGGCATTCCTCGCGCTGTTTGCCTACCTGACGGATGTCCATCAGCCTGAGGACGGCGCGCACGAGTACGTGCTGGGGTCGCAGGGGGACGAGATCAAGAACGACAGGGACCAGCCTGCGGCATCCTCGCGCATACGTCAGGTCCTCGGTGATGCCGGCAGGATGTTCCTGTCCGATCCGCGCGGGATGCACAGGGGCCTTGTTCCGCAGCACAGGCGCAGGGCCATAGCGTGGGCGCGATGGGGTGTCAGCGATCCGCCACCCAGCTATATCTGGGACATGCTTGAACCCATTCCGGCAGAGCAACTGGGTTACGGCAGATACCCGGACGAGCAGGAGTTACGCGACGCGATAAGACTGGTGGTTACTGCGTGAGCGATCCGGGTGACAAAAAGAGGACGACGCGGGTTCAGCTCGAGCTGCCCGAGGCAGCGATGGATCGGCTGCGGTCGCTGCGTGATAGAACAGAGGCCGCCTCGTACTCGGAGGTCGTCAGACGCGCTCTGCAGCTGTATGAGGCGACGTTGAACGAGACGAGGATCATCCCATGAGCCAGGACGTGGCCAAGCTGCGGGAAGAGATGGAGCGGTCCATCCTGAAGATCCTGGGTGAGGAGATCAGGCTGGTCGCTAGACAGGAATACAACTGCGAGACCTGCGGCGAACCCACCGTGTGGATGGTCAAGCCGGGAACCTTGGAGCGCGCTGTGTCGCGCATCGTTGCCAGCATCGAGGCCGGTGCCGAGCTCGCGGCGAAGAGAGTCGCCTACCGCGCGGTCGGTGTCGATGCTGATCCGAAGGGCAGGAACCCGGACGGGTCCGACTACCATCTGATGGCTGCGATCGACGAGCGCCTTGCAGAGAAGAGCACCGAGATCGATCAGCTCAAGGCCCGACTGGCGGTCCTGGAGGAATACCCGGACACCTACGGCCCGGGCCTCGACTCCTGGACGACGGAGGTAGGCTCATGACGAGGCGGGATGCCGCTGTGTTCGGTGGTGCCTTGGTCGCAGGGATCCTGCTCGCCGGGCTCGCTGTCACCGGGGGCAACAGCGGTCGGGCCTTTCCGACCATCATGATAGGCACAGAGGAGGACGCGCTCAGCATCCTGCATGAGGGCGTCAACTGGGGCTATCAATGCGTCGCGTTCCGCAACACCCGCGAGGAGTGCCACGCGCGGGTCGACAAGGCGATGAAGCATTAAGTACACGCCGGGCTCGCGGTATGACAGGGGTGCAGACCTCAACCCCCGGAGCAGGAGCAGTCAGCATGACCATCGAGTTCACCCCGCGGCCGTCGCGCGGCATCTGTCTGTCGTCGCCTGACGGTGCTTACCTGGACGTGCGCATCGACAGGATGCAGGTCATCGTCGTCGGTCCCATGCGCCACGCGCCTGTCGAGTACCTGAGAGCCTTGTGCGAGGCCTTCGACAACGACAGCATCGAGCTGGTCAGCGCTGAGTTCATGACCATGAAAAATGATGACCTGGCCGATCAATCGCCTGAGGTGCGGGCCGAGCGCGACAGGATCGCTATGCTGCGCGGCTTTGTCTCCATGGAGTTCGAGCAGCACGGTGTGCTCGACGAGCAGGTCGCCGTGCAGACTACCGAGGACACGGTGCGGGATGACGATCTCACTCTTTCCCGACGCCGGCCCGAGGATCCGCCGTTGGCGCAGTCCAACTGAGGACGGGGAGATCGATGACCCTGCCTGAGGTTGCGGTCATCGGCTTGTTCGTCGCGGTCATGGTCATCGGCCTGGTGCTGGTGCTCACCGGAAGGAGGCGTTGATGGGCTGGGACATGGTCATGGTGCTGGTCGTGCTCGCCCTGATCCTGTTCCTTCTGTCGCGTTGAGGAAAAAAGGGAAAGGTCATGACCAAGCTGTCCCGTCACTGCATCTACTGCAGGATCGTCCCCGACGCCGAACCATTCGAGATCGCGGACGTTTTGACTGAGCCCTTCGATGATGAAAGCCCGCGTGGGGTTGTGCAGGTGATCGGCTGTCGGCAGCCGCACTGCGTCAAGAGGCCCATGGTCAAGGTCAGGGACGGCAACGTCGCGGCAGCGGACGAGGCCTGGCATGGGCAGCTGTACGACTACCAGCTGACGAGTACCAGCACATGAACCTGCACGGCATCGTCCGCGCGGCGATCGGCATGGTCAACCCGCACCAGCCGGTCGTGCTGCGCCGATCCGCGGGCTACACGACCAGCCCTGCCGGCCGCCAGATCCCGGCCTACGAGGCGCCGGTGACGGTGCAGGGCCAGGTGCAGTCGATGACGACAAAGGACCTGCGCCAGCTCGAGGCGCTCAACATCCAGAACTCCGAGGTGGCGATCTATCTGGATGGGTTCCTGGACGGCGTCGTTCGCATGTCGCAGAAGGGAGGCGACCTGATCACGACCGCGGACGGCAAGGTGTGGCTGACGACCAACGTGCTCGAGCAGTGGCCGGATTGGGTGAAGGTCGCGGTCACGCTGCAGAACGGGAGCTGATCAAGATGTTCGACTTCTGCTCGGTCTGCGTGACACCTGAGATCTGCCGCACCCACAGGCGCTGCGATCTGCCCTCCGCTGAGATCGTCGATCTCGGCGCCTACCGCGAGGATCGCATCAAGAAGGCAGTCCTCGCGGGTGCGAACAGGTACCTGGCGCGGCGCGGTGAGCCCCTTTTGGAGATGGGCACAACAGGCGATCTTTTGTGCGATCTCCGCGAGGCGAACGCGCATGATCGATCGGCGACCGACGCGCCGTCTCCGAACGAGTGCGTGGATCCATGATCAAGATCATCGCGGTTCACATCGATCGCGCCGACTACGCCGAGCGGGTGCGTGTGCAGACCCTGCGCTGGGCCGAGGGTTACCCGTATCACAACTCGGTCGACAACGAGTGCTGCCCCGACTTCTCCTGCTGCCAGCCGCGCCTGTTCGAGAGCGATGCGGGCGAGCGCTGGAAGCACTACCACGACAAGCACGGAAGGCGCAACTGATGACCGAGTCCGACAGCGTCGTGTACCTGGCGCTGATCGCGGCGGCCTCTGGATTCCTGTCGCCGATCTTTCTCTCTGTCCTGCACAACCGGCAGCTGAAGGCGAAGGAAGCGCGCGACTACAAGCGGCAGGATGAGGTCGCGTCGAGGGTCGCGGCGTTGCAGGTGCAGACCGAGAAGTCGGCGGGCGAGGTGCAGAAGCAGCTGGTCGTGATCCACACCCTTGTGAACTCCAAGTTCACGTTGGTCAACGCCAAGCTGACCCAAGAGATGCAGGAGCGGTTGGTCGCGTTGGACGCATTGCTGGCCCTCAACGTGGTGGCAGGCACCGACAGCACCGAGGCCGGTCTGGAGACCCTGCGCAAGCTGGAGCAATCGGCGGAGGCCTTGCGGCGCGAGATCTCCGAGCGGACACCAGAGGTTTGACTGGGGGATGGCCGGCACCGTTACAGGGGGCAGGAAGCTCGGCGTGTATCTGGCGAAGCTGGCGAAGTCCGTCGAGAAGCGCGAGCTCAAGGTGGGCTTCCTGTCGGGTGCTACCTACCCTGACGGGACGTCGGTCGCCATGGTCGCCGCGATCCAGGAGTTCGGCGCACCGGCGGCCGGCATCCCGCCCCGCCCCTTCATGCGGACAACGGTCGCCCAGCACTCGCGTGATTGGGGGCGGGTGCTGGCTGCGGCGATGAGGGCAACCGGTGGCGACGCCTCGGCCGCCTGGAACATGCTGGGTGAGCACGTCGCCGGGCAGGTGCGCGAGGCGATCGCCGGGCTGCAGTCGCCGCCCCTGTCGCAGGTCACCCTCATGCTGCGCATGATGCGGGTGGAGCAGCCCGGCCTGCGCGTGACGGGTCGGGTCGTGGGTGAGGCAGCAGCGCGGGTCGCCGCGGGTGAACGCGCCTCGGGTGTGGCCACAAAGCCGCTTGTCGACCGAGGCATTCTGATAGGTGCTGTCGACTACGAGGTGGAGGGGTGATCATGGAGGCTGAGCGCACATGGACCTTGACTCGGAACTGAACAAGATGCGGCGTGACGTGGCGGAGCTGCGTGAGGCGATGGTCACCATCCGACCTTTGCAGAGCTACACCCCCGGCATCGGCAACGCGCCGCCTCCCACCCCGATCTTGGACGACCTGATACCTCGACTCGAGGTTCGCATCTCGACGATCGGCACCGCTGTGGACGCGCTGGTGTCACAGGTCGACGCCCTGACCCGCCGCATGGCAACGGCCGAGGCTGCGCACGAACGCCACGTGCACGAGGTCGAGGACAAGACCTCGATCCTGCAGACCGACTCGATGCGCACCGGTGAGGCACCCGCTGCCCCGCCGCACACCAGCCACCCCCGCGTCCACAAAAAGAAGAAGGGGCACGAGTGACGACCCCTGTCATCGTAAAGCTCTCGATGCCTTGGACCAGCTACTCGCACGACTACCGCTACTTCGTGGTCACCCAAGCCGAGCGCATCGAGTTCTCTGACGGCACCGTCGCGCAGCTGCTCGGCGACGTGTGGCTCGACGTGTGGGTTGACCGCCCGGCAGGCCCGAGCGAGGCCCACCGCTTCGTCGCGGCGACGATCGGGGTGTAGCACACCGCCCTGACGTGCCTGCTCCCGCCGCTGTGGGGGATCGCTGGGAGGTTTTTCCGGCGCCCCCGCGTGATGACAGCGCGCCACCCCTTGAACCGCCCCTAGCCTCCCCCACAGATGTTGCAATTCTGCAACAGTCCTGACAGGTAGTGCATGACCATCACGCTGGCGCCCGATGAGGACGCGGCGCTTACAGCGCTGCGGTCGTTCATACTCGCTGTCCTGCCTGGAGGGACGGAGTGCATAGTCGGTCAGGTCAACAGGGTGCCGGAACCCGCTGCCCTTGACTTTGTCGTCATGACCCCGATCCTCGCGCAGCGTCAGGCGACCAACGTGATCACCTACGCTGACTGCCGCTGTGTCGGCTCGATCGCCGGCACCGTGATGACGATCACCCAGGTCGACTTCGGGACGATCAGCGTCGGCTCTGTCATCTTCGGTGTGGACGTCGACGACAGCACGGTCGTCACCGGGACGCTTGGCGGGACGGGTGGTGTCGGCGACTACAGCGTGTCCCCCGCGCAGGTCGTATCCGGCACCCTGTCGGCGGGTGTCATGAACGCCGACAAGTCGACACGGGTCGTGATCCAGCTGGACGTCCACGGTCCGACCTCCTACAGCAACGCCCAACGCCTGTCGACCCTGATACGCGACGACTACTGCGCGCTGTTCTTCCAGCGCGCAGGCTACCTGGCGATCTCGCCGATCGACGCCGACGATCCGAGGCAGATCCCATTCATCAACGCCGAGTCGCAGTACGAGACGCGGTGGATCGTCGACGCCTCCCTTGACGTTGAGTTCAGGGTGGCCGACATCCCGCAGGAGTTCGCCGACACGGTGGAGGTCACCACAGTTCTGGCCGACGTCCTTCCCTGAGGAGAGCGCACACCATGTCCACGATTCCTGCAAGTGAGATCGTCCAGGTCAACCCGGCCGTGCTGCCCGCGGGCGGCAGGGCGCTTGACATCAACGGGGTGATCCTCACCCACTCCACCCGGGTTCCTGTCGGGGCCGTCCAGCCGTTCGCGACCGCGGACGACGTCTCCGACTACTTCGGCGGTTCCTCCCAGGAGGCGGACCTCGCCGACAACTACTTCAACGGCTTCGAGAACAGCTCGATCAAGCCGGCGCAGCTGTTCTTCACGCAGTTCAATCCTACCGCCGTCCCCGCCTACCTGCGCGGCGGCACGATCTCGGGCATCACCCTGCAGCAGCTGCAGCTCCTGTCCGGTACCCTGATCCTGACGGTCGACGGATACCTGCGCACGTCGGCCTCGATCAGCCTCGCCGCGGCGACCTCGTTCTCGTCGGCTGCTGCCCTGATCCAGGCGGGCTTCGTCGGCACCGAGCCGACTGCGGCGACTGTCACGGGTTCCATCGGCCCGGGCACCGCATCCCTCAACGGGTACATCGACGGCAACATCCTGACGGCGACGACCGTCACCGGCACCCTGCGCGTCGGCGGATCGGTCGGCGGTTCAGGCGTCGCCGCAGGCACGCGCATCACCGGGCAGCTGTCGGGTGTTGACGGGGCGGCCGGCACCTACGCTGTGTCGATCTCGCAGACCGTCGCCGCGACCGCGATGACCCTGACCTTCGGCATCCTGACGGTCGCGTCTGTCGCCTCGGGCTTCGTCGACACCGGGCAGACGGTGACCGGGACCGGCGGCGGCGGTGTGACGGCCGGCACCATCATCACGGCCGGCCTGTCGGGAACCGGCGGCACCGGCACCTACATCGTCGCACCCTCGGGCACGGTGTCGAGCACGACCCTTGTCCTGAAGGCGACCTCGCTGACGGTGACCTACGACAGCACCAGCAACTCCTTCCTGCTGACCTCGGGTGTGTCGGGCGCCGCCTCGACCGTGACCTTCGCGACAGGGACGCTCGCCGCAGCGATCAACTTCACGCAAGCCGAGGCCGCCGTCCTGTCCCAGGGTGCCAACCCGGCGATCCCCGGCACGTTCATGGACGCGATAACCGACGTCACCCAGAACTGGGCGACCTTCATGACGGCCTTCGACCCTGACAGCGCCTCCGGCTTCAACACCCAGAAGCTGCTGTTCGCGCAGTGGACCGCTGAGTCCAACAATCGCTATGCCTACGTGTGCTGGGATCCGGACGAGGGCCCGACAGGGACCAATCCCGACGTCGCCTCCCTCGGCTGGCTGCTCAATCAGTCGAACTCGTCGGGCACCTTCCTGTTCGGTCAGGGGGTCGGGGCCAGCAACGGTGCGGGTGACGCCGTTCCCGTCACCGCGAACTACGCGGCCTTCATCTGCGGTGCTGCCGCCTCCATCAACTTCGAGCAGTTCAACGGCCGCACGACCTTCGCCTTCCGCATCCAGTCCGGCCTGTTCCCGACGGTCACCGATGCGACCAGCGCGAACAACCTGCTGCAGAACGGGTACAACTACTACGGCGCCTATGCCACCGCGAACGACGACTTCATCTGGGTATACAACGGGCAGATCTCGGGCGAGTTCCTGTGGATGGACTCGTACATCAACCAGATCTGGATGAACAACGCCTTCCAGCTGGCACTGATGGTCCTGCTCAAGTCGGCGAAGTCGATCCCGTACAACACGGCTGGCTACTCGCTGATCTCGGCTGCCCTTCTCGACCCGATCCTTGCCGCTGTCAACTTCGGCGCGATCAGGCCGGGCATCACTTTGTCCGAGTCGCAGGCGGCGCAGGTCAACAGCCAGGCGGGTGTGAAGATCGACGATATCCTGAACAGGCAGGGCTGGTACCTGCAGGTCCGCGACGCCAGCCCGCAGGTCCGGCAGGCCCGCGGCACCCCGCCCTGCACTTTCTGGTATATGGACGGGCAATCGGTTCAGAGGATAGTCTTGGCGTCCATTGAATTGACTTGACCGATCCTGGCGACACGGTCCTCGGTTGATAGCCGAGGACCGTAACTACACCCGCAGCAAATAACCTCCTAAGGGAGTCACACGGCAATGGCTGGTAGCATCACGTCTGTCAACTCGGTGATCTCTATGTCGGTCACCAACCTGTTCGCGGCGCCGCAGGTTCTGCAGGGCTACTCCGCGGACGATATCTTCACCAACGAGGCGATCGACGCGGCCGAGACGATGATGGGCCTCGACGGCAAGCTGGCGGCGGGATTCGTTCCGTCGGCCGTCACCCAGAACTACGTTCTGATGGCGAACAGCCCGTCCCTTCCCTTCTTCGACGAGTGGTACCGCGCGATGAAGGAGACGAAAGACGTGTTCTTCGCGCAGGCCGTTATCGTGCTTCCCTCGGTGTTCATGAAGTACACGATGATCAACGGCGTGCTGCGCAACTACCCACCGCTGCCCAACGCCTCGCGCACCCTGCGCCCGCGCACCTTCACCATACAGTGGGAATCTGCCGATCCGCAGGTGATCGCGGCAGGGGCTGCGTGATCTCATGCGCAAGGCCGAGATCGTACAGATCGACGAGGGGTCGCGGGAGACGAACCGCGACTTCGGAAAGAAGTTCCTCCTCACCGA
>Ga0134127_10000263_pt1 | contig 56920 bp, 45 predicted proteins | sample KB31753_FD_96459 | JGI IMG/M metagenome (GOLD analysis project Ga0134127, IMG submission 96459) | Terrestrial soil microbial communities with excess Nitrogen fertilizer from Kellogg Biological Station, Michigan, USA - KB3-175-3 | ecosystem: Environmental > Terrestrial > Soil > Unclassified ...
CACGTCATCGTGGTCCTCAAGCAACTCCAACAGCTTGCTCACCGCGTCAGTCCCCGCAACGGTCATCGAAGGCAGGTACGTCACCGTCGCGGCCTCTGGTTTGATGCCTTTGGCCTCGATGGCTTTGTGGACCGTTTCGAAGTGCGCGGGGTCCGTCAGGATCTCGTACCCCTCGGGCTCGGCCTTGAAATCCTCCGCGCCTGCTTCGAGGGCCGCTTCCATCACGGCGTCCTCGTCCGCGGCCTGGCGCGGGACAATGATTTGCCCCTTGCGATGGAACAGCCGCGTGACCGCGCCGGTGCTCGCCATACTGCCGCCGTGTTTGGTGAGAATGCTGCGAATCTCAGCCGCGGTTCGGTTGCGATTGTCCGTGCTTAATTCAACGAGAATCGCCACGCCGCCAGGGCCATAGACTTCGTAAGTCAGATCCTCGTAGTTGATCGCCCCGCCTTCGCCGGTTCCCCGTTTGATGGCCCGCTCAATGTTGTCGTTGGGCATGTTGGCCCCGCGGGACTTGAGCAACACCATTCGCAAGCGCGGGTTCATGTCCGGGTCCCCGCCTCCAATTTTGGCGGCAATGGAAATCTCCTTCGAGAGCTTGGCGAAAATCTTTCCCCGCTTGGCATCGATAGCCCCCTTGAAATGCTTTACCTTGGCCCATTTGCTGTGTCCTGCCATAAGTCGTTTACCGGGATTTGTCGCGTCGCATCCGGGAGTCAAGCGTTCCGCCGCGGGGAAGGCAAGAGAAGAGGGAACACAGGATGCAAGGGGGACGCTTCCGAATCGGGCCTAGCGGTAGAAGCGCGTCGTTTACGAAGCATCACCTTACGTGAATCCGCTGACAACGTGTTTCAACGCCGGTCGATTAGCCTCGTTGATGCCGGTGTGAACGCCGCGCTTGATCAGCGCTCCACCATTTGCCTCAAGGCGCACAATGGAGTATAAACTTTGCAGCGTACATCCTTCCATGACGATAAACGCCCAATCACTGCGTTTCGGTGTCCGCAAGGTCGGCGACTCTTTCGCCCTGGCGTCACTTTTGCTACTCACCTCCTGCGGTTCCGAGTCGGGCCCCGATGCGAGCACAGGCATTGCCTACCACCACGACAGAATCGCCAAAGGTCCCTGGTCGATCCACGTGGTGAAGGTGGATCGGGGGCGAGGCGATTTGGAATTGCGAACGATGCTGGGCAAAGGGACCCGGCTCGGTTTGAGCACGCTCGTGCAGCAGATTCACGCATTGCCGCCTGACGCTGGCCGCCCATTGGCCGCACTCAATGGCGATTTCTACGTCGTGGATGAACGGAATCCATACGCCGGTGACCCGCGCGGTTTGCAGATTGTGGATGGCGAACTGGTCAGCGCGCCCTCGGACCAGGCCAGTTTCTGGCTCGACGCCGCAGGCGTGCCCCAAGCCACGAATGTTCTGTCCCGGTTCAAGGTCACCTGGCCGGATGGCGCATCGACTCCAATCGGGCTGAACGAGGAACGGGGAGCAGGCGCTGCCGTGCTCTACACAGCGCGACAAGGCGAGTCGACTCGGGCGCAAGGAGGCCGTGAGTTGACTCTGGAACGCGTGGGCGACGGCCCTTGGCTGCCACTGCAAGCAGGGATCCAATACACCGCCCGCATCCGCGAAGCGCGCTCAGGTGGCAACTCACGCTTGAACCCCGACGTCGTGGTGCTGTCGCTGTCGCCAGAACTGGTCACGAGGACGCCGGCTGCCGTGCGAGCCGATGCGGGCGCCATCGTGAAGATTTCCACTGAGACGGTTCCTGAGCTAAAAGGAGTGAAGTCGGCGATCAGCGGCGGCTACGTGCTGGTGCGGGATGGGAGAACCGAAACGCTTCGTGTGCCGCCGTCAACCGATTACAAATACGCCTCGGTGACCAACCGCCATCCCCGCTCGGCCATTGGCGCCAGCCGGGACCACTTCTTTTTGCTCGAAGTAGACGGCCGCCAGCCTGGCCATTCAGTGGGCATGACGCTCGCGGAGTTGGGCGGCTACATGCAGAAGCTGGGGTGTGAACTGGCCGTGAGCCTGGATGGGGGTGCCTCGGCGACGTTCTGGTGGAATGGCAGAATCATGAACCGGCCTTGCAATGGGGCCGACCGGCCCATCGCCAACGGGCTCGTCGTCCTGAAAAAAACTCAGGCTCGGCCTTGAGCCACAAAATGTTAACGAGGGCCCGAGAATCTTTTCCGCACTCAACTCCGAACTTTTCGCGCTCGACGGCGTTAAACGAGAACGGCATGCTGAAACTTTCTGCGCTGGCACTGTCTAATAGCAGACACGATTCGGCTGCATCGCAGCCCGGCCGTCGGGATTGCGGCGTGGCGCAGCGGGGTGGGTGGCAGCTGTGAGTCAATCTGTGGTACGACTAGGGAAATTTCGGTGGGCCGTGTTGTGCGGCCTGGTGATGTTGGGCTGGAGCGCAGCGTCCGTGCTGCTCCTCAGGGCCAGCGAGGTGCGGGCACAGCCAGCGCGAAGCGGACGAGGGTATGATTATCATCACGACGAAGTGCCCGAAAAGCCTTGGTCGATCCACGTACTGACGATCGACCGGACGCGCGCGGACCTCGAACTGCATACGACGTTGGCCGGCGGTGCCACGCTTGGGCTGACCACGCTCTCCGAGCAACTCAAGGCGCTTCCGCCAGCTCTGGGTCAGCCGCTAGGTGCGATCAACGGTGACTTTTGGAAGGACGGACGACAACCCGCCGGCGACCCAACGGGACTGCAGATCCGTCAGGGCGAACTGGTCAGCGCCCCCTGCGAACGGCCCTGTTTTTGGATTGATTCCCAAGGCCAGCCTCAGGCCACCAACGTACTTGCGCAGTTCGCCGTCATCTGGCCCGACGGGCAGACCACCCTCTTCGGCATGAATGAGGAGCGCCCCAACCCCGGCGCGGTGCTCTTCACCGCGGCGGTCGGCGCTTCGACCAAGACCAGAGGCGGACGCGAACTGGTGCTGGAGCGCGCGGGCGACAATCCGTGGCTGCCGCTTCGTGTTGGCGAGTCTTACACGGCCCGCGTGCGGGAAGTGCGCGAGGCGGGCGACACCGTGCTGGCCGCGGATATCGCGGTGCTTTCGCTCAGCCCCGAACTGGCCGCGCGCCTGCCCAAGCCGGCACCGGGCGCTTCGCTGAAATTGGTTCTGGAGACGATTCCGAGCTTGCGCGGTGTCCAGACAGCCATTGGCGGCGGACCGATGCTCGTGCGCGACGGCAAAGCGTTGGCGTTTTCCGAGCAAAAGCGCGAGCCGCGCACCGCTATTGGCTGGAATGACAAGCACTTCTTTTTTGTCGTCGTCGACGGCCGGCAGGACAAGCTGTCCGTCGGCATGTCCTTTCCTGAATTGGCCGCGTACTTCGTGAAGTTGGGCTGTCAGCGGGCCATGAACCTCGATGGTGGCGGTTCCGCCACATTCTGGGTGCGGGGCCAGGTAATGAACAGCCCGTGCTACGGTCATGAACGGCCGATGGCCAACGCGCTGGTGCTGGTGCAGAAGCCAAAATCGCCGGGCCAGACGCGTCCAGACGGCTCCGGCCCGTAGTCTGAAGTGTAGCTGCGACCGTGAGGTCGCAGGCGGACTCTAAAGCGGCGACGAAAGGGTTTCACCAGCGCACCTGTTGAGTTCACTTCCCGCGACCTCACGGTCGCAGCTACTCCACCCGCAAAAGGGGTTCGTCCGGAATCGTGTCGTCCGGAATCGTTGCATCTTCACGGGCAGTAGGGCAAGGTAGGCACGAATCACGCGACATCGAGACGGGATCTTGCGCCTCGTGGTCTCGTGCATCGTTCATGAGTGCTTCAACCGCCGCGACAAAATCGGCCCAGCCGCCCAATCGGAAGCTTCGAAATATTCTTGCAGGACTTGTGACAGTGGCCGCATGGGTGGTCATTTTTTTCACTTTTAACCCGATCCCGCCTTCATTCGATCGCGGACCTCACCGCGCGCTCGGCAAGGTACTCGCGCAGGAGGCCTTAAAGCTGCAGCAACCCGGTGGCCGGGTTTTCGTCATCACCCGTGACACCGTGATGTTCAAGACGCCGGCCTTCGAGGCGCAGGCGGAAGGTTTTCGCCAAACGCTCAAGAAGGCCCGCGTGGAAATCGCCGCCACACGCCTTTTGAAAGTGGACCCATTGCGCGTCGTCGGCGTGCCACCCAGCGATTTCCTCGACCTCCTGATCAAGGCCAACGAGAAGGACGTCATCGTCTCCTTCATGGGCCCTCCCGTGTTGGACTCGGGCCAACTCACCAAACTGGAACCGGGTAACCGGCCGCGTGTCCTGGCCGTATGCTCAGGAGCCATGCCCCGGCAAATCGACCTCAAGCGGCTCTTCGACGAAAAGTTGCTTCACGCAGTTGTCATCAGTCGCGGTGAACCCGCGACTTCGTCCGGAACGGGCGAGTTTGATCGCCTTTTCAAGCTCATCACCCCGGCCAATCTGGCGGAGCTGCCGCCGCTGTTGAGTGACGCGCGGTGAATTGACGATGGATCCAATGGTCCCGACACACCGTCATTCAACGCCAGCCCGCGCCGGCTTCGGCTTTTCTGAATTGCTCGTGGTTATTGCGGTGCTTTCCTTGCTGGCGGCCATCGCTGTGCCTCTTTTGGCTCGCAATCGTGCCCAATCGCGACTGGCCCAATGCATTGGAAACCTTCAGCAAATCAACAAGGCCGTGCTTCTTTACGCCAATGACCAGCAAGGCCGACTGCCTTCTCTCCAGAACTGCCCTGCCCCGGGTGCCTGGTGGCATTACAAGGAACAGGTCAAACCCTACCTCAATCTGACGGGCCCACCCTTGCCAGAGGACAGAGTCTTCGGCTGCCCCGACGACCGCGGCTACGGCGATGGGACGGAGCGGTCCATTCCGTTTCGCCTCAGCAAGAAACACTTGTCCACCAGTTACGTGTTCAACGGCGTCAACCTCCCGGGCGTGCCCAATGTGGCCGGCCGGGAAGTTTCTTCGATTAAGAATCCCGCGACGACTCTGCTCGCGATGGAGTGGACCGCGCACGCCCCGCTTTCCTGGCACCGCAGCCGTACCGGACGGGCCAACATGCCGTTTTACAATAACGCCGAAAACGTCGTTGGTTTCGTCGACGGCCACGTGGCGCTCCTCCCCATTTATTTCGACGGTCTGAACGCGGCCTACACTCGCGACCCCATCCCGGGGTACGCCTACAAATACAGCGGGGATTAGTCCAGCACGACGGGTGTGGGAGAGCGAGAAGGGCGGTTCGATGTTCGCGAGCCGGTTTGTTAGCAGCATCGCGACACGGTTCTGTAACAATACCCGAGGTAGATGGGAGTGGACGAATGGCCAAAGGAACGCTAGCTTATGGCCATCCGCATTGCAGAGCCTCGACCTCGCGCCTGGGCGCGCGGCGGTAACTCGAAGTGAATGCTATGAAACCCCTGCTCTCCGTCGCAATGATGTTCCTCGCCATCGCCGCAGCCCGCGGTGGCGCCAGTGTTACCCCATGGGTGCCGATTTTCCAGGGCATCGACGAGGCCGGTGGAACCAATGATGCCTCCTACCTCGGCACGCTTTCCGCCCATGCCTTGCGCGTCGATCTCCAGAACCCGGACATCCGACTGACGATCACGCCGCCGGTGACGAACAATTATGTTCCCGAGCAGCGAGAGACGCTTCTCCAGACTCCGCGGGAATTTGTGAACGAGTATGGCCTCCAAGTGGCCATCAATTCGGGGAGCTTCTTTCCACCTGGCTACAACAATCCGTCCGGCACACCCGCGTGGGTTTATGGCTTGGTCCTCTCAAAGGGACGCTTGGTCTCGGCCCAGACCAGTTCCAACGACACACTTTCGGCTCTCCTGTTCACCACGAACAATCAGGCTACGTTCGTATACATCAACTGGCCGGCAACCAATACGGCGGGCATCTACAACGCCGTAACCGGCATGTATCCTCTGGTGAGTAACGGCGAGAACATCGCTTACCGGTACACTAACGCTATGTTTGACTCGATCCACCAACCGCAGCCGCGCACGGCATTTGGCCTGTCTCAGGAGGGCCGGTATCTCATTATGATGACCATTGATGGCCGGCAGGATTTCAGCGATGGTGCGCTCGATTATGAAACCGCCGATCTCCTGCTCTTGTTTGGCGTCTGGAATGGCATGAACATGGATGGCGGCGGCTCCACTTGCATGGTCAAAGCCAACGAGTGTGGCGTGCCCGTGGATATCAACCAGAATAGCTTTCAGTTCGCCGTCGGGCGGCCTGGTTCGCAGCGGCCTGTAGGCTGTAATCTCGGCGTTTCAGCTCTCCCTCTTCCCAGCCCAATGAGGAACCTGACGGTCCTGCCCGGCTCGACCACGACCCTCATCACCTGGGAGACCGACGAGGTGGCCACGACCCAGGTGCATTACGGCCCCACTCCAGGGTACGGCAATTCGACGCCGCTCGATGACGGTCCAAGAAAATTCCATGTGGCCACCCTCACCGGCTTGACCGCCGGCGCCACCTACTACTATCAGGCCGTGTCCAGCACCGGGCCGAAGCAGTACGCCCGAGGTTGCTCGTTCACGACGACAAACGCGGTGTCCCGCGAGTTGGTCATTGCCATGACAGCCAATTGGAGGTACTCGACCAATAACCTGGACTCGGAGAATTGGAAGACCACAGGCTACGACGACAGCGACTGGGCGGGTCCGAGCAGCGCACTGTTCCACATCGAGGCGAGTAACTTCCCATTCGCCCCGCGTAACACCTTGCTACCGCCTGGATTCGTCGTGCCCATCTTTCGCACTTACTACTTCCGATCGCCTTTCCAATACTCCGGCAGCACGTTAGGCGGTTCCCTCACCTTCTCGAATTACATCGACGACGGCGCCATTTTCTACTTGAACGGCGCCGAAATGGCCCGCATTCGCATGCCAGCGCCACCGACAACCTACACCACTTTCGCCAGCAGCAGGCCTTGCATAGGCACGGTATATGATGGCGATGCCGCCACGATCTGCCCGGATGTGTTCACCGTACCGATGACGAATGTCGCTCAAGGCCTGAACGTCGTGGCCGTGGAAGTCCACAACGTCGCCGGTGGCACCACGAGCCAGGACGTCCTCTTTGGCAGCGCGCTTTTCGTCAATAAACCGGCCACAGTGGCGCCGAGGCTGTTCATCAACTCCGAAGGAGGACAATCCACCCTCTACTGGAATGGCGAAGGCTTTACGCTCCAACAATCCAGCGAGCTCTCCTCGACCAACAACTGGTTCGACGCGACCGGGCCGGCGACAGAGAGTCCGTACCTTACACCCAATGCGGGTACGTCCTTCTTCCGGCTCCGGAACTGAACCGGAAATTGCTTGTGAAACCGGTTTGACACTGCCGCTACTGCGGCTACCGTTGTCTTGAAGCTACCCCATCGGGAATCCAATATCCAGGATTATGAGAGCAGCCCAACCCTCGCGTTCTCCGGCGTTCACGCTGATCGAACTGCTCGTGGTCATCGCCATCATCGCCATCCTCGCGGCGCTGCTGTTGCCGGCGCTGGCCCGCGCCAAGGACAAAGCCAAGCTCACCGAGTGCATTAACAACTGCAGACAGATCGGGATTGGCCTGCGCATGTGGAGCAACGACAATGACCACAAGTTTCCCTGGAAGGTGGATGTCGCGGAGGGCGGCAGCAGCCTGACCCCGCCCGAGTGGGTCGATCACTTCCGCGCCGCCTCGAACGAGTTGATCACGCCTAAAATCCTCACCTGTCCCAAGGACGCCGCCAAGGTCTTCGCGACTGAGTGGGGCTCCACGGCTGGACTGGATAACGTCAGCTACTTTGTTGGGCTTACCGCAGACGAGCAGAAGCCGTTGACGATTCTAACGGGCGACGCCAATCTCTCAGGTGGCATTGGAGCCTTGGAGCCGCTCTGGTCCAAGTCTGCCCTGAACTCGATTGACTCAACGTTTGACAATACCGTCCATGCGGGACGGGGCAACATCGGTCTGGCCGATGGCAGTGTGTCCACGATGACCTCTCAGGCCCTCAAGGACCACATCAGCGCGATCCTCGCCGACGCCCGCTTGGGGGACACCAACGCCATAGTTCAGATCTCCCTGCCCCGTGGAACGCTTTAATCTGGGTCGCTTTTGATTCGCACCAGCCGCAGCGATGCGGCGTCGAACCATGCTTCGCCCGCGCTGGCCCGCAGCGCGCATATCAGGTCCAATTCGCTCTCACGCCCTCGAAGTTCAAATTCGACTTCCAACTTCGTCCATGCTGTCTCTCCTGCCAGGAATCGCGGACGGGTTGTTTTGGCCCCCACCACATCGAGTGAGGCGCCGTGGTGTTTGCCGAAAGGGAGGGGTTTGACCGCCGTCGTGCGGACGAGTCCTTCCAAACGATACCGCCCCGGCGCCAGCAAGACTCTCGCGCGCCAGGAAGCCGAGGTCGTGGGGCCGGCGCGCAAATGGAGCGCCGCCTTGCCATCGGGTGCGGGCGTGTGATCGAGCCGTCCACCCTCCGGTTCGTCCACCGCCCGCCAGCCGCCCAGCCGGGCGATGTCATTTTCGAAATGCAGCGGCGCCGGTTCCGGCGCTGCCAGTTGCCGGCCGGCTTCGAGCGCACGGGAGCGGATGCGTTCACAGAGGTCCACCGCCGCGCGTTGCAACGAGCGCGCTTCGCCGGCCGGCAAAGCTGCCGCCAGCCGCGCCGCGCCTTGTCGCACGCGATTGGTGAGCGCGGCGACCTGAAGCACGTTCGTCAGGAACGTTTGCATCCGTTGGCGGTACAGCTGCCTGCCCTTCGGCAAGTCCATCACGCCACGGGCCACCAGGCCGGCCATCTGTGGCCGCACTGGCAGGTCGGCTCGACCGAACAACTGATCCATGCCGGCCGGCAGGAACACGAACTTGTCCGACGCAGGATCGTGATAAATCCGGTAATTGTTCTGCGCCAGACAATAGCCATCCCGGTGTCCAATCAGGACCTCCATCGCCATGAACGAAAGGAACCGCTCCAGGTCGAGCACGCCGCTCAATCGCCGCCAACGATTTGTCGTGTCGGGATCCTGCGCCGCACTGGCGAGACGATGCAAGGAGCCTCCCGCGGCGGCATCATCCTGGCGGGGCAGACCGGTGATGTCGCCGCCCGCGCCAGGGTCGTACAGAGCGCCGTCGGTCCGCTCGAAATATGCCGCGAGGAATTCCTCAGCGAAGCCTTCCTTCAGCACGTAAAGCCCCAGCCGGCGTCCGTTCAGTTCCACGAGCGCATGACTCACGCGCGGCGCGGGGACGCCCACGGCCCGGAACAACTCGCCACCGAGTTCCTCGTTGAGATAGCTGGGATCTTCGACCGAGTTGTTCAGGTGAAGCTTGCTCGACCCACGAAACCGCTGGCCGGGAACGAACTGGTCGCAACTGATTGTGAAAGCGGGCTTGTCATCCAGCCGGCGAAAGCTGCCCGTCCTGCCCTTCAAGCGAACGCCCACCTCGCGAAGCACGTTGGTCCCCTCGCGCAGCGTCGCCGGCACGTAAGCGCGGCTGTCTCTCCGCAATGACTCCAGCCCTCTGGCCGGAATGTCGAAACGGATGCTCCAGACGGCGTCGTCCGCAAACAGTTCGTTGCCAGGCGACGGACGTGGAGCCATCGCCATCCCCAACACAGCGCAAAGGAAACTGGCTGTTGCCTTTACATTCGTCATTCTCACTTCGAACGGCTGAACCACTGACCCAGGAACGTTTCCACGGCTGCCAGCAACAGGCAAAAAATCGCAATCGGCAGCCAGAACTCCAGGCCCGTCCGCCCCTTTTCGACCATGCCGCGCAAGGAAAGGTTCGGCCCCCAAGTCACAACATTGGCGACATCTCTGAGTGTCGCAAGCTGCGCGGGGGATAATTCGTCCAGGCTCGATTCCCCCGGGTCGGCCTGCGCGGCGAACTTGAGATGCACTGGCGGATCACCAAGCGTCGCGTCGTAAACCCCCGCCAGGTCGGTCTGCGCAAATTGCACCGTGGGCCAGCCTTGAACTAACTCGACGCGCGAAAGTTCTCGCACCACATCCGTCTGACGCGGCTTGAAAAAAGTCGCGTCCTTGTCCAAGTACTCGGTCGCGACGCGGCGGACGAATTTCTCTCCCACCCGGATGTTGAGGCCCTCGTCCTGCCGCTGGACGATGTGTCCCAGCGTGCGGTGGAGCAATGGGACCCACGCCAGGCGCACAGGCAAGTCGTTCCAGGCAGTGTCCGCTGTGCTGCTGAATTGCACGACACGCCCGAGACCCCAGGGGCGTTCCATCACCGCGGGCGTGCCGTCCGAATACTTGAGGACGATCCGCGGAAGTCCAGCCTCGCTCGCTTGCTCAGCGGGAGACCGGGAAGGCGGGGAAGCGGGAAGACCGGGTTTTTCGTTTTCCAGCTTTCCCGTTAACCCGCTTTCCAACGAGCTGGGCCTCAGCTCGAGAGACTTGAAGAATCGGGCGCTGGCGACTTTGCCCGAGCCGGGGTCATTCCAGATCTCGACGATGGGATGCTCATAGTCCCGCTCCTGGAATGTGACGAACTTGTCCTCCTGGGCCGCCTGGCCGCGAGCGGGGCCGAACTCGGCGGGGAGCAACTTCAGCCGCTTGAACAGTTGCTCGTTGTAGAAGCTGGCGTTCACACGGTCCCCGGGAAAAACCATCAGTCCACCGCCGCGCCGCAGGTAACCCTCGATTGCGCGCACGGTGGCCTCGGAGAAATCGGGCACGTTGGCGAGCACGACCGTGTCGTAGCCGTCCAGCCGCGCCTGCGAAAGCTCGGGCGCCGTGAGAGAGGCGGTTTTTATGAAGTACTCGGCGGCGGCATCCGGAGGCACGGGCACGAGCGCGTTCTGAAGGAAGAACACTTCACTGTCGCGCGGCTCGTTGCCAGGGTCCCCGTCCACCAGGAGAACCTTGACCTCCTTGATGGCGCGCACGGCGACGATGCGTTGATCGTCGGCCGGCAGACGGTCCTCGCCAATGCGCGCCCCCACGGCATGGAAGCCTTCGGTGCGAAGCTTGGTGAAGAGCGTGACGCTTTTGGTCGCGCCGGCCGGCAGCAAGTCGAGCGTGAACTCGTCCGTCGGCGGTTCGCCGTTCACGCTCAGGCTCACGCGCGTGTTGCGGGCCTCCTCCTTGCCGTGGTTGGTGACCCTCGCCTCGAAACGCAACGGTTGGTTCACCGGGCTGAGGCCGCTGGCCATGCGCAGGCCGCTCACCGCCAGGTTATGTTCCTCGTGTTCGTTGACCAGGATGAGGTGGGTCTTGATTTCGCTTTTGGAGCGTTCCAGGGCGCGCTGGATTTCCGTGAGCTGCCGCCAACCGGCGGCCTGTCCGTCGGTGATAAGATACACTTCCTTGCGCAGAGCCAATCGGCCACTGAGCGTGTCGATGGCCGATTGCAACGCGGGAAACAGATCCGTGGCCCTATCGGTCAAGGGCGCTTCGCGGAGCATCTTGCGGGCGAGGTTCAGATCGAAGGTCGGCTCGGGGATGGCCCCTCGCACGATGTCGCTGGCGAACAGCACGGCAGTCGCGCTGCCGGCGGGCATTGAATCGAGCGCGGCTTCGGCGGCCCGCTTGGCCTTTTCGAACCGCGTGGCGGTGCCATCGCTCATTCCCATGCTTTGGGAATTGTCGAGGATGATGACGCCGGTGACTTTCGACTGGCCGAACACGCCGCTGGCATTGGATAGAATCGCCGGCCGCGCCAGCGCCAGCGCCAGGAGTGCGACCAGCAGGCAGCGCAGCGCCAGCAAGATCATGTCTTCGAGGCGCATGCGCCGCTGGTTTTGCTCGACGGCGTTTTGCAGGAACCGCATCGCGGCCCAGACGACCTTCTGGAATCGCCGCCGGTTCAGCAAGTGGATGAGGATGGGGACCGACACCGCCGCCAGTCCGGCCAACATGATGGGATTGAGGAACGACATGCTCAGGCGCCATCACAGGCGCGGGGTCTTGAAAGGCGGAAGAGCCGGTGGCAGCCCTTCGCGCAAAGGATCGACGGCATGCGATGAGGCTACGGTGGATGGGCGCGATTGACAAGCCAGTGGAGCCGACCGGCCAGTGCTGTCTGTAGCGTCGCCGTCCTCGCCTGCGAGTTCCCGCACCATCGCGATGCGAGGACCGAGAATCCTGGCCGCGGGAGAACGCTGCCGGAACTCGCAGCCGGGATGGCCTGCGCTGCGTTGCGAGCCGATTTTTCCCGATTGCGGCATGGGCGTTCAGTGAACATACTGGCCATGTAAACGTCTGAAAGTGTAGTCATGAACGCCATCCATCGCCGGAACTTCCTCAAGCGCGTCGGGCTCTCCGCCGCGTCGATGCCATTCCTCGTCGGCCTGCCGAGCCTTGGACTTGCGGCGCCGGCCCGGCCGCGGCAGAGGTTGATCGTCATGTTCAGCCCGAACGGCACCATCCCACCGGCCTTCTGGCCTGACGAAACCGGGAAGGAATTCAAGCTCAAGGAAATTCTCTCGCCGCTCGAAGCGTTCAAGGAGCAGATGCTCGTTCTGCATGGGGTGTGCAACAAGGTGCGCGGCGACGGGGATAATCACATGCGCGGCATGAGTTGCCTGCTCACGGGCATTGAACTGTTCCCCGGCAACATCCAGGGCGGTTCGCATACGCCGGCCGGATGGGCCAGCGGCATTTCGATCGACCAGGAATTGAAGAGTTTTTTCCAGAGCCGCGAAGAAACCCGGACGCGCTTCGGTTCGCTGGAGTTCGGCGTGGGAGTCCACGACCGCGCGGATCCATGGACGCGCATGAGCTATGCCGGACCGAACAAGCCGGTTGCGCCAATCTCAGACCCGTACCAGATGTATCAAAAGCTCTATGGGCAATTGAAGGACAAGGAGAGCTTGCAGAGCATCCTGGACGACGTGCAGGGCGACCTGAAGAAAGTCCGCAGGCTCATCAGCGCCGAGGACCGCCGGTTGCTCCAGGAGCACGAAACGCTCGTCCGCCAGATGGAGAAGGAAATCGCCTTCGCCGGCAAACAGAAGCTCCGCGTCACGCCTCCTTCCCTGGAGGAGGGCATCGGCGATCAGAACGACAACGTGCCGCGCCTGAGCCGCATGCAAATCGACCTGCTCGTGAACAGCTTCGCCAACGACATGGCGCGCGTTGCCACGCTGCAATACACCAAGTCCGTCGGCATGGCGCGGATGAACTGGCTCGACATCTCCGAAGGACATCACGAGTTGTCGCACAAGACCGACAAGGAAGAGCCCGAACAGGCCAAACTGGTGAAGATCAACAAGTGGTTCTGTGGCGAGTTAAGCTATCTGACGCAGCGCCTGGCGAACACGCCTGAACCGGGCGGCGGAGGCTCGATGCTCGACCACACGCTCATCGTCTGGACCAACGAACTGGGCAAAGGCAACTCCCACACGCTGGACAACATCCCCTTCGTGCTCGTCGGCGGCGGCTTCGGCTTCCAGATGGGACGCTCGCTCAAATTCGGCACGACGCCCCACAACCGCCTGCACCTTGCCCTGGCTCACGCCGTGGGCCATCGCCTCGAGACGTTTGGCAAAGCGTCCCTTTGCGAGGGCGGCCCGCTCAAGCTCGGTTGATTCGTAGCTGCGACCGTGAGGTCGCAGGCCGCCTGCGCTTGGCGGCGAGTTACGAAAGCCCAACAGTCCCTGCAAGGGGGCGGTACATTCGTTGTCCGGCCTTGGCGTGAGACGGCCTTTGAAGGATTTCAGCGCGCGACCTCACGGTCGCAGCTACAGCCAAAATTGAAAGAGGCCGGGATTTCTCCCGGCCTCTTGGTTCCATTCTGAATCGGACAACGGAGCCTGCCGGCCGTCTGGTCCCATATGGGCGGCGGATTACCCGGGGCCACGGGTCACCGCCGTGCCGGAGTCGTTGTTGCCCCTACTCGCAGTCGACGCAGTCCAGTACGTTCTGCGTGAGTGCGATGATTCTATCGGCCACCGCCGGGTTCTGCCGGCCCACCTGTGCGCGGACCTTGTTCTGGAAGGCATGCAACTGACTGACTGCTGAGTCGCAGTTGCCGCGGTCGAACGAGGCGCAAGCCGCCTTGAGCGTCGCGATGAGCGGCCGCTTGTTGCTGCGGCCGATGTCGGCGTTGTCGACCGCTGTGATAATCTCCTCGACCGCTTCGCAGGCACTCAATACTTCGACGACGATGGTCGTCGTGCGCGTGCAGCGGCCGTCGTCCACGATGAGCGTGACTTCGTGCTCGCTTAAGGTAAAGCAGTTGGTGATGACAGCACCCACACCGATGGGGCTGCCGTCGGCCATCCAGAGGTAGGTGAGCGGATCGCCATCGGGATCGGAGGACATCGAACCATCCAACCTCACGCACCCATTGGAATTATTGCCAGAGATGACGATGGTCGTGACCTGGTTCGGGACAAGCTCGCAGTTGGGCGAGGCTTTGGCCACGGCCGTCGGGCACCGATTGGTTTCCTGGCAAACCACAGTGACCGTGAAATTGCAGGAATTGGCAAGGCCCGCACTGTCCGTCGCCCGGCAGATGACCGTCGTCGTGCCGCAAGGGAAGGTGCTTCCGGACGGCGGCACGCAACTAAAGCTGCTCAATCCGCACGGGTCGGAGGCTGCTGCTATGTAGGTCACGACCGCGCCCGCAGGGCTGGTTGCCTGTGCAGTAATGTTTGAGGGACACCGGACCTGTGGTGGCGTCGTATCCACCACCGTGACCGTGAAGGTGCAACTGCTGGACAAGCCGGCGCTGTCAGTAGCCGTGCAGACCACGTTGCTCACCCCGAGGCGGAAGCCGGTGCCGGAGGGCGGCACGCAAATCACCGGCAGAGGAGCCCCACCCGCATCCACAGCGGTGACGGTGTAGGTGACCGGCGTGAGCCCGCCATTACACTCGGCCGCCACCCCGCCTGGCGGACAAGTGATCGTCGGCGGAGCCGCGGGGCAATTGACCGTGAGCGTGAAGGTCTGGGGCGCGGAGGTGTCGCGGCCGCCGCTGGCCGTGCCGCCATTGTCCATCGCGATGACTGTGACCTGGGCGGTGCCGCACCGGCCGGCAGCCGGAGCATAAGTCAGGGTTCCATTGGGGTCGATCGCGGGCTGTCCCGAGAACAAGCTTGGGTTGCTGTTGGAGACGATGAAATGAACCTGTTGCCCCGATTCATCGCAACCCTGCTGGACAAATGGCCCGCCCAGCAACTCGACTTCGCCGATTTGCATGCTGTTGGCGGCCGCCGCATTCTTCAGAGTCGGGAACGTGACGCGGTAGCTGGTGTAGGGGATGGTATTGGGGAAGGCCAGGGTCTGGTTGAAGTGCGTCAGGGGATCTATCGGAGTGTTGCCTGCTAGGTTGTTGCGGCCTGAAGGCAGGCTGAGCGCGTCGGACGCAATGGGGGTCCATGGGCCGCCGGAGCCTGTCGTGGAGCCTTCCAGGAGGTAGCTGGCCGGATCCCGCTCCTCGGCGTCATTGGCCGTGTAGAACCGGATGCCGGTAGCCACGCTTGGGCCAAACCCGGGCGTTACTGCAAACCCAGAACCGAGGTCCAGGAAGTTCAGGTATTTCTGGAGCACTCGGTCGATGGAGTGCTCGACCGTCTCGGCGCCGGGCGGCGGGCCGGCATTACCGTCGCCGTCATTGGCGCCATTCACGAGAATAATGGGGTCACTCGGAGCGAAGATGTTCGTCTGCACGGACGCGCCCCCGCCAGAGCCTGTGCCAGGCGTGATGTTGTGCGCCACCCCAGGCACCGTTCGGGGACCGCTGTTCTGGTTTACGGCGGGCGGCGGAGTCAGGGCAAAGGTCGGCGGTGTGTTCTGCACCGTCACCGTGAGGGTGGCGACTTGAGACGTCGCCGCAGCACCTGGGATGTAAACCTGGACCCTATATGTGTTCCCATTGTCATCACACGTGGGCGAGACAACGAGGTTGGAGCTGTTGGCGCCGAGGATTGCAACGAACCCGGACCCGGTGTCGCGATACCATTGGTAGAAGGTGGGCACCGTGGAATTGCCCGGTCCGTAAGCCGACGTGCCAACGGTGAATGTGACAGTGGTCGCCCCGGCCCCAAACTGCGTGACATTCACGTCATCGATCTGCCAACTCGGCACGAAGTTGCCTCGCGTGTTCGTGTCGCCGGCGTACACAAATCGAATCCGAACCTTATCGCCGATGGCGACGGTCGGGGTGGTGCCCACGCTGGTCACGAAGCCGCTGGCGAAGCCAGGAGAATCGAGCACCCACGCCCGCTGGTTCTGCAGTATGGAATTACCGGCCACGACCGTGCCGTTGTAGCCATTCTGGGTGAAGTTGCTCACCACTTGGAACGCTCCGCCATTGATGCTCATCTGGAGCTGACAGCCATCCCAGCTGCCCTGTTCCACGCTCCACTTATGAGTGAGCGACACCGTCAACGGACCAGGCTTGGTCACCGTCAACTCGCGGCTTGTCAGGATCGTGGTCATGGGGTGCTGGACTTCGGCGCCGTCCTGGTTGACCTGCCAACTCCCGCCGGTGTGCGTCCAGGGAATATTGAAGGCCAGCGGCGTCTCCACAGTGAAGCCTCCGTCGTTTGCATTGAAGTCCTCGGCCAATAGCGTATCGGGCGAGATGATGAATGACCGGTCGGCGGGTTGCTGGGTGATGTTCAACACGGCGCCAACTGGATCCGCCAGCGATGCGATGAACGCGCCGGAGATGGGGCTGGAGCCGTTGGCCGGGACCTGGGCGCCGGGCAACTGCCAGGCCACGGAAAGGTTGTCGCCGCCGGTTCCTTCCTTGGCCAGCGCTTCGAAGAAGTACATTTGTCCTGCCACGAGCGGGATGCCACTCGGGAAGAGGGTGGTGGACTGATTCTCCGGCGCGGCGGGATTGCGGCCGGCCGGGTTGCCCGCGTTGCCCGTGTACTCGCGCGGATTGGCCCACTGCGGCTCGAAACAAAGGCGCACCCGGTTGGCCGGCTGGGCATCGGTGCTCAGCCAGAACTCGCCAAGGTCGTCCGAAGCCATGAAGAAGTTGTAACTGCCGCTGACCGGCGGGATCAGCCAACCGGTGAGCCGCGTGCCGTAGTTATCGAACGTGTTCACCGGACCTTCCAGCAGCCCGACATAATTCTGCGAACCAGGGCTGTTTGGAAAACTAGGGTGTCCCGTGAGGTCGCTAATCGCGTTGCCGGTGATGTTGAAGTACAGCTGCCGCAACGCAAAGCCGCAACTGAACACGGGCGTTCTGAACGAGAGCGTGCACTGGCCCCCGTCGAGCGTGTTGCCGGCCAAATCCGTGAGATTCGCACTGGTGACCTGGTAACTCGTATCGGGAGCCATCGTCTCGTTCAAACTCAGCGTCACGCTCCGGCCGTCCGCATTCAGCACGGCGCTCACGACGGTGAATCCGGCCACGGAGAAGTTGAATGGGTCCTGCACACCGACGCTGTTCATGAGTTCGTTGAACCTCACGACGACGTTGGAAAGATTCAGCGCAGCGCTCGCGCTGACGCAGGATGGCGCATTGGTATCGACCATCACCCGGAGCAAGGCTTCCGTGCTGACCACTCCTGCGCCGAGGATGGCAGCGTTCACAGTGAATCTGGCGCCGTCATCGGCAATCGACGCCAGGAAGGAGTAACTCGGGCCATTCGCCCCCATGATGTCCGCTCCATCGCGCTTCCACTGGTAACAAATCGGCAGGCCGTTTTCGCTCGTGGCCTGGACGGTAAAGGTCGCCAGGGTGTTCTCATTGATCGACAGGCTGGCAGGTTGCTGCGAAATCGTGAGGTTCCCGCCGATGCCGGCTGGGGCGGCCGTGGCGCCGAGTTGGTCGCCGGGAATGGATTCCGTCGTGGGGGGCGTGGGCTGGCCATCCAGCCGCGCTGCGGCCACGCCGTAATCCCCACCGGTGCCTTCCTTGTAAAGGACCTCGAGGTAATAGGCCTGGCCGGCCTGCAGCGGCAGGGGTGCCGTGCGCGAATTGGCGCTGTTGAAATCGCCGCAACACGCGGTTCGATCAAGGAGCAACTGCCGTCCCGTGGCGTTCGGGCCGTTCGGGTTGAACCAAAGTTGCGAGCCGTCATCGGCATAAAGGTAAAGCCTCCAGTTGCCGCTCTGCGGCGGGATGAACAGACCCCGCAGCCGGGCACCGTAGGCTTCGTGGGGACCGTCCGGGTAGGCCAGACGTGAATCGAACCCGTTGATCCTGATGACCTCACTGGGCCGGTTGGGGAAGTCGGGGTGGTTCGTCAGGTCCGAGACGGCGTTGCCGGCACCGGTATTGTAGGCTTCGAAGATCACCCCGCCGCAGAGGGTGGGAACCCACGAGCGAAAAAGGATCGTGCTGTCCGCAGTAATGGGGTTGCCGGAGAGATCGATCACGCTGTTCACGGTGATGGTGTAGACCGTGTCGGCCGCCTGCATGTCGGTCTCGAGCAGGACGCTGGAACCGTTGGCGCTGAGTGTAGCGCTGAGGATGCCCAGCGGGCCGCCCGGGCCCGAGATGTTGTAATTGAATGAATCCTGCGCGCTGTTGACTTCGATCAGCTCATTGAACTGGAGGGTGATCCGGTCAAAGCTGGCGCTGCCGATGGCTTGCACAAGCACTGGCCCATTCGTGTCGTCGTTGAAACCGACGACCGCAGTGCGGCTGTCCAACGAACCGAGCACGTTGGAAACCCGGCAGAAGTAATTGCCCGCGTCCCCCGCCGCCATGTTCGAGATCACGTAGGACGAACTGGTGGCCGTCGCGTTCACGCCTAGGTCGATGGGGTTGTTGTCCTTGAACCACTGGTACGTCGGCGCTGGCGAACCAAAGGCAAACACCAACAGATTCGTCATGCGATTGGCCGTGACGATGATGTCACGCGGTTCGGCTGGATTGGAGATCGTTGGCGCCACACCGGGAATGCCGGCCAACCCAGTGCCCCAAACGATGTCCGAACTGCCCGTGGCGTTCTGATACACCGCCACGGCCAGCACATTGTCCCCTTCCACCAAGGCCGGAGAAGAGACCATGAACACGTCGTCGCCGCAATCTGCATCACCGCCACATGGGAGCGGAGAGCCGACAGAAGCGTGGGTGATGGGGTCCGGTGGCGGACGCAGCCGAAAGACTTCCACACCGTTGAGGTAAATCAGGGCGCCATCGTCCAACCGCGCGTTGAAGAGCAAGGTTCCCCCGGTGGCGTTACCAGTCCAGGTGAAATGGGTTCGGAAGTAGCGGGCGTGGCCGACAGGTGGGTTGCTGGCTAGGCGCGGGTCCATCAGAATGGTGTTCCGAAAAGGAACAACCCAGGCGGTGCCCTCAAAGGCCAGCACTGCTTGTCCAGAGGGCCATCCCGAGTCATTGAAGTTCTTCTGCTCCCAGCCCGTGCCGGTCGGATCGGCCACCTCCTGGTAGCGCCATATCTGGTTGGTCTGCCCGAAGCTGTTTCCGGCGAAGAGGGCGTTGGTGGTCAACTGGCCCGCAGCCTGTTGAACGAACCCGGCGACGGCAAGAAGCAGTAGCGAGGCAAACGTGGAGACGGGAGTTCTGCGATGCATATCGTGTTCCTTCTGAATAGTTGTTTCCGCAGCACACACGGGGCAGACCCATGAGGACACGAAGCGCTCTGGCACCGGGCGCTATTCTGCCACCGAGTGATGAGTTGGACTGTGGATTGGCGTTAGGGGAACACATAGGCCTGCAAAAGGCAATCAGAAACATTCTGGAAACATTTTTGCGAGTGACGACTGGAAGGCACATGACCTGCCCGACGGGCCTATGGCTACCCTTGCATGCGTCGAAACCTGCGCGGGCCACTGAAAAAGAAAGAGGCCGGGATTGCTCCCGGCCTCTCGTTTACTCTCAGGATCCTGCTTTCAGGGATTCCTACTGGTCAAGGCGTGCATGGCGGCCCCGGCCGGAAGAGCCGATAAAAATTGGCCGCCGAGGAGAGGGGCACGGTGACAGTCTTGGTGCTGCCGGTGGTCTTTGGCACAGCACCAACATTACTCCACGATGTACTGGAGGATGGGTTGGAGAGAACGTTGGCCTGCTGCAACTGGAACTGGTTGCCACCTCCGTTCTTCAGCCAGGAGATCACCAGGTTCGCGCCAGACTTCTGAACGGTCATCGACTTGTTGACGCACGGCGGGAGATATCCAGACGGGCCGCCTCCGGGGAAGCCTCCGGCCAGGGCCAAACTCGTGCCGTTGACCCCAAAATAGTTGCCGGTTTCGAAGTCCTGAATCTTCCACTCGATCGCCGCGCCGCCCTGGCCTTCCTCAAAGATCAGGCGCATCGGGTAGAGGCCGGCCTCGGCCACGATCAAGTCATTCAGCGGCGTATCGGCGGTGCCCCGGCCACCGTTGAATTCGCCGATGATGAACGAGTTGCCTGGATCATCAGCGCTTAGGGCCGCGGTAAGACGGAAGCCGTCGTCACTGCGGACTATCATGCGGTAGATGCCCTGCTGCAGCTCCAAATAGCACACAGCCTCCATCGCCAGGTTGTCCAGCACAGCCAATGGCATGTTTCCGAAGCCGGGGAACTGCGCGTCGGGCACGAGGTTGCCGTCCATCGAGGTTGGACCGTCCTTGTTGTAGTTGATCATCCCGGTCTCGAGGTAAAGGGGTGTGGGCGCGATGTTGGGCAGCGGCGTGGTGGCGTTGGGGTAGACGCCATCCAGCATCTGCTCGGCGACGGTGTTGTCGTTGGCGATGGCGGCGCTGACCTGGACGAAGCGGATCATGATGCCGCGTGTGCTCAGCGAGCCAAGCGGGAGCTTTCCGGTCGTGGGCAACCCGCGGAGAGTGTCCACGTTTCCGTTATAGGACTGCGCACGGAATGTGGCGGTGGCCGTGGTGGGGTTGAGCGCATTGCCGGAGAGGTCGGCCAGCGTTCCTCCTCCTCCGGGGCCCTTCATGGTCAGCGTATAGAGCGTGCCGATAGTCATCGGAGTCGTCGTCAAGTCGACGCGGCTGGGATTGCCGCCATTGACGACAGCAGATTGGATGGAGACGCCGCCACTGAGCGAGTAGTTGGCGAGAGTCGTCGCAGCAGTTGGATCCATCGCTTCAGAATAGACGACGGACACTGCGGTGTTGGTGGTCGGCACAACCTTGACGACGGTCGGACGTCTCACGTCGACGTTGACCGTCAGCGTCGCTACCGCGCTGGTGGCGCTGCCGCCGATGGAGTTGACCACGACTCGGTACATATCCCCGTTGTCGGCGGCCACACTGGTTATGGGCGTCGTGAAGGTCGGAGTTGTGGCGCCCAGGATGTCGCTGAAGGCGCCTCCGCCACCGGCCTCGGCCTTCTGCCACTGATAACACACGAATGGGGCGGACGGAGCGCTGGCAACGGCGGAGAATGTCGCCTGGGCCGGCGCATCAACAACCGTGTTGGTCGGCTGTTGCGAGAAGTTGATCGTGCCGCCGATTCCCGGTGGCGCCGCCGTGGCGCCGAGCAGGGTGCCCGGAATGAATTCAGACACCGGTGGCGTAGGCAGGCCGTCCAGCAGCGCTGCCACGTGGCAGTAGTCCCCGCCCGTGCCTTCCTTGTAAAGGGTCTCGAGGTAATAAGCTCGTCCAGCCAGCAGGGGGAGCGGCGCCGTGCGCGAATTGGCGCTGGTGAAATCCCCGCAACAGGCCGTCCGATTGAGCAGCAACTGCCGTCCCGCGGACTCGGGGCCATTCGGATTGAACCAAAGTTGCGAGCCGTCATCGGCATGCAGGTAAAGCCTCCAGTTGCCGCTCTCCGGCGGGATGAACAGAGCCCGCATCCGGGCCCCATATCCCTCGTGGGGACCGTCCGGATAAGCCAGACGTGAATCGAACCCATTAATCCTGATGACCTCACTGGGCTGGTTGGGGAAACTGGGATGGCTGGTCAGGTCGTTGACCGAATTGCCCGCGCCCGTATTGAGGTAGGCTTCGAACAGCACGCCGCCGCACGAGGTGAGAACCCACGAGTGGAAAATGATCGTGCTGTCCGGGTTGATGGCATTGGCTGAGAGATCCGTCACGCTGTTGACGGTGATTGTGTAGAGCGTGTCCGGGGTCTGCGGAATCTGCGGATCGGTCATGATAGAGACACTCGACCCGTCCGCATTCAACGTGATGCTATTGATACCCAGGGGGCCACCCGGGCCCGCGATGCTGTAATTGAAGGTATCCGTCGCGCTGACGGGTTCGAGTTGTTCATTGTACACAAGGGTGATTCGGTCAAAGCTCGCGCTGCCGAGCGCTTCGAGCATGACCGGCCCGTTGGTGTCGTCGGTGAATTGCACCACGGCCGTGCGCGAGTTGATCATGCCGACGGGATTGCTGGCCGTGCAGAAGTAGCGACCGGCATTGGACGCAGCCATATTGCTGATCGTCAACGAGGCGTTGGTTCCTCCGGAAATCCCGGGACCGTCCACGACCGGGTTGAAACCGCCACCGCCCGTCGGTTCGAAAAACCATCGGAAGCTCGGCGTCGGTGACCCCAGCACGGACATGCTCAGGGTCGTCCGTTGGTTGGCGATCGCGATGCGGTTGGTGGGCTGATTCGGGTCCGTGATGGCGGGCGGCACGCCTGGGATGCCGGCCAACCCCGTGCCCCAGACTACGTCCGAACTGCCCGTGGCGTTCTGATACACCGCCACGGCCAGCACGTTGTCCCCTTCCACCAAAGCCGGCGAAGCGACGGTGAACACGTCGTCGCCGCAATCCGCATCACCGCCGCAAGGAAGCGGCGAGCCGACGGCGGCGTGCGTGATGGGGTCCGGGGGTGGACGCAGCCGGAAAACCTCGACACCGTTGAGGTAAATCAAAGCGCCGTCGTCAAGGCGGGCGTTGAAGAGTAACGTTCCGCCCGCGGCGCTTCCAGTCCAGGTGAAGTGCGTTCGGAAGTAGCGGGCGTGGCCAACAGGAGGGTTGCTGGCCAGGCGCGGGTCCATTAGGACCGTGTTACGAAATGGATTGACCCAGGCGGTTGCCTCGAAAGCCAATAGCGCCCGGCCCGACGCCCAGCCCGAATCATTGTAGTTCTTCTGCTCCCAGCCCGTACCGGTCAGATCGGCCACTTCCTCGTAGCGCCATATCTGGTTGGTCTGCCCGAAGCTATTTCCGGCAAAGAGGGCATTTGTTGTGAACTGGGCCTTTGCAGCCATGCTGAAGCCGAGGAGGAAGGTGGTGACGAAAAGAAGAGCGCAACTGCGGAAGCGAGGTCGTCGTGACATAGCTATGCCTTTCTGGTGCCCCCTCGCCAGTTCCGCGCCTCACCGTTGTGGCATGCCGCAACCGCGGCACGTGCGCGCAGAACCAGCGTGGGGTCTTTTTGTTGGTCAGTACGTATCCACGCAGATTCCCATCGTTCGTGCAATCACAAAATTGTAACGATTTCGCGCCGACAACGTTTGGCGTCCCAGCTCAGTGCCCGGCCGGCTGAAGCGCACTCTTGAAAGAGGTGCGCGGGAAATGCTCTGCGGAAGAATGCTCCACGGGCTAGAGCCCGGTCTCCGTGCGGCTGGCTACTTCTTCTCTAGTGGATGAGGATGAATGGGCTTTGCGCGATGGCCATCGCGGTTTGACAAACCAGAAACTTCCGACGACGAGCGCAAAGAACGCAATGTAAATCGCAGTGAATGTGGACTGGCTGGCTTCGAAGAACATCAACCGATGGACCCAGTGCTGGAGGAACGAGCCCTCGTAGGTGCCGGTCGCCCCTGCCTGCTCGCGGAGTTTGGCTTCCCAAGTCGTCAGAGGACACTCGACACCGCCCAACGCTTCGCCGGCGACGATGCCAATGGCGAGCACGTGCGCGAGCCGAAACCAGAAGTTGCGCACCCAGGACCAGCGGAGGAATCGGCCCGTCCACACCGCCAGCAAGCCGGCGACGACGAACACGACGAAGGCAAAATGGACGACGAGAATGACGTCAGCGAGAAGAAGATGGTATTGCGCGCTCTTCACGGCGTTTGCAGCGTTCTAACTCAACGCGGAGGGACGCCGGGTGGCAAGAACGATTCGCGTGCGCTTTTGCCCCGGCCATAAGATCAGTTTGGAAGAGGGCTGGGGCCAGAATTCTCCCAACCATTACTTCGCGCCTTGAACCCCAGAACCGCGGTAAGGACCCGCTGCCGCCCGTCCAGGCCGACCAGCAGGTCGGCCCTACCGGGTTCAAGGGGAGCCTCGACCTCCAACTTTTGGACGCGCATTGGGACCATGAACTGTAGCAGCCGACGTGAGGAGGCTCTGATCTCTTCATCCAGAAAGTTGAGCCTCCTGACGTCGGCTGCTACGGAGGCTCATGGAGAGGGGAAAAGCGCGTCGGGCTGGACGCTTGTTCAACAACGCATTGGCGCGCAGGCTCCGCGCAATGCTTCACGCCCGCCGGAGCGACGAGGCGACTCGCCGAATCTGGCGGGCCCGCGCCTGCAACCGGCGCTTCACCTTTGTGGCAACCTTGGCCAGACGGCTGGCGGGGACTTCGCGTTTCAACAGGAAGGTCGTGTGTGGAATGCTCGTGCGCGCGAGGTCTTCGGGCGTGACGTTTTTCGAATCGAGCCCGGGCGCGAGATCCACGCGCACCTTGCGGTAGAGGTGCACGACGAAGGCGGAGCAAAACAGCGAGTGGTCCCGCGCCAGCAGGTTCTCGCGGCCACGAAGCTGCGGGTGGTGCAGGGCCAGTAATGTGCCGAGCAATTCACGAAGCGAGTAGCGCACGCGCGCGAAAACGAGATCAAGCCCTTCCCGAACCAGGCGCGTGGATTGCTCTTCGCTCAGTCCGAAATCGAGGACCGCCAGGGTCGTGTAGAGCTTCTCGTTGAAATATTTGTCCAGGCGGTTTTCCTGGACGCCCAGTTGGAGGTGCTTTTGGTGATACTGAAGATCGGATTCGATCACCCATTGGTGGCCGTCGACCCGTACACCCTGAAAGATGAACGCGTGGCTCCACTGGCCCCATTGGCCGTCCGGGTTGAGGTGCCGCTGGGCGCGAGCGATGGTACGGTCCGCAAGGGTGGTGCCCGTTGAAAGTCCGATGCGGCCGGGACGGGCGTGACGTTGGAGGAATTCGCGGTTCGTTAGGTCTTCAAACTCAATCGTATCATGAACAATCGGGCTGCCCTGCCATCCGCTCTCGTTGGTCATGGCCCGATGGACTCATGGCCGAAGCCGCCTGTCAATGAACTCCTCCGCGACAGCGCGGGCCTCGGGCGGGTATCGGTGTCCGGACCGATGATTGAGCCAGCCCAGCTCGCCCCGCGCCCCGAGCAACGTGTACACGGGCAGCGTGGCTTCGATGAACGCCCAGCTCTTGTCTCCATCCGCCGATTGGCCGCCCAGGAGCAGGAAGGCCCGGGGCGCGATCAGCGCCATGAGTTGGTGGTGTTCCAGGGCAAAGCCCGGCTCCTTCACGGCGCCGCTCAGATACCAAATGGCCTCCCAGTTGCTGAAACCAATGCCAATGCCGCCTTCGCTGAACACCGCGACCTTGAACCGCTCGTCAAAGGCCGCTGCGTAGAGAACTTCCTTGGCCCCGAGTGAATGTCCGAGGCACCCGAGCCGCGTCTTGTCCACGTACGGCAGTGATTCCAGGTAATCCGCCGCGCGCACTCCGTCCCAAAGCATGCGAGTCATCCCCTTCCAGGCCGGGTGCCGGGTGAGCATCGCCTGGACGTGGTTCGAGTAACTGGCTCCTTCCGCGAAGATGTAACAGCGCGGGCAAAGCACAACATAGCCGCGGCGCACCAGCTGTGCGCCCTGCATCAGGTCCGGGACGGAAGTGTCGACACCCGCGACCTGCGCGGCGGCGGTGCGGACGGTCTGATGAAACACCACCATCGCCGGGTTGGTGACTTGGTTCGTCGCAGGCTTCAGCAAGTAGGCATCGGTGAAAACGCCCTCCTCGATTTGGTAACGGACGAGTTGGCGCGTGAAGCCATCGCACTGTTCGGTCTGCGTGACTTCGGCTTTCAGCGGGGCTTTGTGAGCAGGGAGTTCTCCAATCAAGCCGAGCCACCTTCGGCGCAATGCTTCCCGTTGCGCGGGCCATTGGGAACGGTTCGTAATGGGGTCTCCGGCGCGGCTCACGAGCAACGGAGCGAGTTTGGGTCCACCGTCCGGAGGGGACTTCGGAGGCTCAAGCAAGTCCGCCGGAGCGCCGACAGCGCTGCTACACATGAGCACGACAACTAGGTAGCCAGAGAGCTTGAAACACATGGTCAGCGGCTTTGAGTGAGATGATGCGCGTGAACGACGCGCTCCTGTAAAACTTGCCGCAGTCACTTCGCGCCGTTCTCACGCCCGCGCGTGCTTCTCGATCATTGCTGTGATTTCCTCGACCGTCGCGGGCTTGGCCAGGCACGGATGATCCCCGATGATGCCGTCGTGGTCCTCTACCTGCGCCCGGCGCACGGCTGCCGTCAGGAATACGACGGGCGTGCCTTTGAGCTGGGGATCGGCCTCGATGAGGGCCGCGACGTTCCCCCCCGGCAACCGCGGCATGATGATGTCCAACAGCACCAGGTCGGGTTGGAATTCGCGAGCCGCCTTGACGGCGTCCTCGGCCCAATTCTCGACGCGCACTTCATATTTGTTGGTTTCCTCGAGGTTCAGTTTGAGCAGCGACGTAAAGCTCTTCTCGTCGTCGACCAACAGGATGCGTTTCTTTCGGCTCATGTTTGTTCCTTCGCTTGTTTGAACAGCAGGGTCACGCGCACGCCGCCGTCCGGACGGTTGCGGATCATGATGGCGCCTCCGTGAAGCTCAACGATCTTCTTCGATACCGGCAGCCCGAGCCCGGTCCCCTGGCCGGCTGGCTTGGTCGTGAAGAATGGGTCGAAAATCTTGGCCAGGTTTTCCTCCGGAATTCCGGTGCCCGAATCGTCGACTTCGGCGGCAACCACTTTTTCGCCGACCCACAAATGGGTGCTCTTACGCGAGCCTTCGCGGTGGGTCGTTTCGCTCATCGTCTTGGGATACGTGCGCACGATGAGCTGCCCGCCCTTGGGCATGGCGTGGACGGCGTTCATGAAGATGTTCACAAACACCTGCTGAATCTGCGTCCGGTCGGCCATGACCTTGGGCAGCGACTCCGCGAGTTCCCGCGACACTTCGATCTGCGAATCGGTCAGCGCGTGCCGCACCATCTTGAGGGTCCCATGGATGATGTCGTTGAGGTCTTCCGGCCGCATCTTAAGCTGCCGGGAGGCGGCGAACTCCAGCAGCGAACGCGTGGTGGCATCCGCGCGGGTGATCGCTTCCCGCATTTCCTGGAGCACCATGGCGACGTTTTCGTCCTCGGTGGGCACCTTCTTGCTCAGGTAATTGATGCCCATCTGGAGGATGGCCAGCGGATTCTTCACTTCGTGGGCCACGCCGGCGGCCAGCGTGCCGATGGACTCCATTTTCTCAGCCTGGATGAGCTGAAGTTGCGCGGACTTGAGTTCCTCGTGCGAACGGCGCAGCGCTTCGGCGATGGCGGCCAATTCGGCGTTCTTTTGCTGAAGCTGCTCCTCGAAACGCTTTCGCTCGGTGATGTCCCAGAAGATGCACTGCGTGCTGAAGATCTGGCCCTGGACGTCGCGGATGGGCGTCTTGACCACTTGCACGTAGATCTTTTCGCCGCTGGGCGAGACGTTTTCTTCGACGGTCTCAAAGATCTTTCCCGAACGAATGACCTCCTGGTCGTCCTTTTGATATTTCGTCGCCAACTCCGGCGGGTAGAAATCGAAATCGGTTTTTCCAATGATCTCTTCGCGCGACCGGCCCAGGAGCTGGCAAAAGCGCTGGTTGGCGAAGGTGAACCGTTCGTTGAGATCCTTTCGGAAAATATTCTGGGGCAGATGTTCGACCAGCGAATGGTAAAACGCCTCCTGAGTGATCAGTTCCACCTCGGCGCGCTGGCGCTCGATCGCGTACCGAATCGCCCGGCCCAGCACATGGGGCTCCAACCGGCCCTTGTCCAGGTAATCCTGGGCGCCTTCGCGCACGGCGCCCACGGCGAGGGTCTCGTCGTCCACGCCGCTGAGCACCACCACGGCCGTGGTGGGCGCGGCGGTGCGCAAGGCGCGGAAGGCCTCCAGTCCGCGGCTGTCCGGCAGGGTCAGGTCGGTGAGAATGATGTCGAAGGTTTGCCCCGCCACGGCCTCAAGGGCCTGCGAGAGATGGCCGGCCTGGGTGACTTGGTAGCCGGGCAAGCCGACCTCCTTCAGCAGTTCACGGATGAGCCGGGCGTCGCCCGGGTTATCTTCGACCAACAGCAGATTGATTGGCGTGTCGACCATGGTCAGGAGCGCGACCCTTCGATTAGCGCGCCCTTACTGCAAGCATGCCACAAATATTTACCCGGGCAATACTTTGCTCAGGCCGGATTTCCAAGAGGGTGCAACTCAGTTTTGCTGGGGACAACCTCTGACGTCCCTACCCCCTTTCCATGAACCGCTGGATAGTAGGACAGGCTGGAAGCCCGTCCCACTGCATCGCTCCGGTTTATGGTCCCAATGCGTCCACCCTGCCGAGCACTGCTCGGCGCTCAGGTTCATGGCCCCAGTGCGCGATGCTCGAATCGTGGAGGCTTTCCATGAACCTGGATTCCGTAGCAGCCGACGTGAGGAGGCTCAAACTTCGGCTGCTACAGTTCAGGGTCTCAGTGTGCGTTCAGGATTGGAGGTCGGGGCTCCCCACGAACCCCGGTAGGGCCGACCTGCTGGTCAGCCTGGACGCGCGGCAGCGCGCCTTACCGCGGATCAGGGGTTCAAGGCGCGAAGTCATGGTTGGGAGATTCTCACCCCGGCCCAACCACGAATTGTAGCGGCGGTCTGTGACCGCCGAAATCAGGCACCTTTGTTCGGCGCTCACAGAGGTCACAGACCGCCGCTACAGTTTTTGAACGGGCTGCTACGCTCCGAACGCGGCAAGTGGCATTGTCAGCGCTCCGATTCACGGGGTCAACCGCACCCTGTAGAACCCATTCGTGCCACCGGGATCGGGCAGGGTCATCGTGCGAGTCGTGGTTTTCGGCCCGACACTGACGAAATTTGGGGGTTTCAAGGTCGGCGAACGTTCGAGTTGATAACTGTGCGGAGAGCGAGGCCCGGCCGGCGTGGAAAGCTGCGAGGACGGCCCATCCCAGCTCACGGTGATGTTGCCGCCACTGCGTGACACGGAGCGAACGCGGGGATACGGGTGGAAGCCGATGACGCCGCGCACATGCAGTTCCGGGTTGAACAGGCCCAGCCACGGACCCGCTGCCCACTGCTGATAGACCCCATCGCCGCTGCCCCAGCTCGTGCGGACGTAGACGAACTGCACCCCAGACGAGAGATCCTCCTCATAGCCGTACGCCAGGATGCCGTGTATCTCGGGATTGATCTTTGTCGAGCCAACCTGGCGATACGTCTCATTTGGATTCTGCAAAAAAAGCAGCAGCGGGTAGCCAGCGTCGATCTCCGCCTTGAGGTTGGCCCACGTGAATCCAGAGCCAGGCGGCACGTGCGGATTGAACTCAGTGAGCTGCGAGAAGACGTCCGCGTCGTAGCCGCGGGACTTCGCCCAGGCCTTGAGACCCGACTGAATATCCACCGCGTTCGTAAAATTGACCCGGCGCTGGCCATTGGTCTGCCAGTAGACGAAACTGAACGCGTCGATGTTTCCATCGCACTCTCCGTTCATGTTGAAGTATTTCCTTTGGCTCAACCCGATGAAATCGCCGACGCAATCGGCCGCGTGCTCCGGGCGCCCAGCCAGCACGTACGGGTCGGCGGCGGTGCTTTCGTAGCTGAAGTTGTCGGCACCGCCACAAGAGCCAGCAATCGTGTAGGCCGCCCAGTAATCGTCGATATGGCCCGGACGGTTGGCCGCGCGGCCATCGAATCCGGCCTTGGTCGCCCACATCGAGCGAATCCCGAGATTCGTGCCGCAGTTGTTCAGAGGCGCCACGCCCCCCGCGGTCGGCCCGGTGTAGAATTCCGATAGCCCATTGCGGTCCCAGTAGCCCATCAAATTGCCACACGCGGTTCCGAAACAACCCGCGTACCAATTGTAGTCGGGCACTCCGAGGACTTGCACATCCTGGGCCCGTCCGGCAACAGGAAGACCCAACAGCAAACCGGCCAGCAGACCGGGCCAAATCGCGGAAACAGATCGCGTCATTCTCATAGGCGTCGCCTGAGGTTGATTTACCCCAAACCCATACTACGAACGACGCCACTTGGCCAGCCTTACCTGCTTGGGTCACGGCTCTTCTTTTCTGGCGATGCAACGGCCCACATAAGCAGCTCCGACAAGGGTTCCGATGGCTCCGCCGAAGATGAATCGCTGCTTGGCTGCACTGGGAGTGTCACTCTCGACCCTCGTCGCGCTCTCCCGCTTCTGGTCGTCGCCGCGAAACTGCATGTAGTAGTCGTAGAGCGCGCAGATGCCTCCGCAGATCGCGGCGAGCACGAAAATGATCGAGGCGTACTTTGCAAGCCGGACAATCGAACCACCCGTGGCTTGAAGCTGTTCGGACTTCATGGGGTGGTTTCGGCCAGCAATCAAGGCACGTGAGGAACAAAATGGAGCCTCACGCCAACTCACCAGAGGCCGCCAAGGAAACGTGAATCACTCCGGAGGGCCGTTAGAGCAGTTTGGTCTAATCAAAACTGCGGCTGTATGGTGAAGGCGAGGGAAATCCGCAACGTTTTGGACTGCCGCAGTCCAAGACGAAGGAGCGTTTTCGTCGATCATCGCTGTGAACCTAATTCCTGCATTTGCCGGGAGTAATTTCACGGCTTCTTCCAATGCTCACTGAAGGTCGTCGTCGTTCGGGCATCCGCATTGATGAACATCACGCTCATGGAGCTGGTGGTCGTCGTTGTTTTTGCAAGCCAGGCGCCGTTCGTCGTCGTTTCGTAGCGGGTGGTCAGGGCCAAGCGCTTGAGGTGTTTGTCCGGCAAAGGGTCCAGCGTCATGTTCTCGATTTCCGACGGGACGCCAGTCTCTTTGTCCAACCAGGCCGTGCCTCTCACCACGGGGCCATTTGTGTTCCGCAGTTCGAAGGCATAGCCGACACAAGCCCGCTTCGCGATGGTCCGGGATCGATCGAGCACCTTCAGAGAGAGCTGGTCCTGAACGGCTGCCTCGAACGGATTTCCGCCCCCTTTGCCGCCGGTTTTCCTCGGCTCGCCCTTCTCTTTGTTCTTTGTCTTCTCTTGTTTCGTCACATCTTTGCCGTCTTCCAATATCTTGACCGTTTCCGTGACCACTTCACTCTTTGGCCCCAGCTTGGAACGCTGCCACATCTCATGAACACCCACGACCTCGCCTTTGCGCAGAACATCCGAACGGGTGATGACCAGCCCTGGCACCCAGTTCGCATTGGCTGCGGCCACGGCCACAGCTTTGCTCCAGAGCGGATCTTTCGTGGTATCCGCTGCCAAGAGAAATGCCTTCGACCAGAAAAAGACCAAAGTGAGAAGTGTGGCAGTTTTCAATGGTGAATTCATTGGGCGTGCAGTGCCGCCTAACGACACAAGCTCAGCGACCCGGCGCACGGGACGCAACGATTGCAACCGCGACGCTCCCGCGGGGTTCGCTGCACATGGTTAGGCGTCTTCATCGTCGTCACCGGGTCGGTAGTGCTGGTGGGCTATCTTTCTTGCGGCGGGCACGGATCGCAAGGATCAGCCAAGCCAACACAAACACGAATGACAATAGGAGCGTGAGCGCGCTCAACAATAGCGAGATCTTCACTCCGCTCGAATCCCCGGTGAGCTCGAAAGCCGTGCAATGAAAGACAAGACCGGCCACGGCCACGAGAATGCCGGAAAGCGTCGGCAAGACGAACCGCCTGAATTTCGAACTGCGGAAGCGGGGTGACAGATACGACAGTGATTTGTGCGCGGAAAACGCCAGCAAGAAAAGCGGCGCGCCTGTCGCGAGCGCGTAGAGAACCGCGAGAACCAGGATTGCGATGCCAGCTCCGATGTGCATATGCCGCCTAACGGCCCAAGCTCAGCGACCCGGCGCACGGGACGCTACGATTGCAACCGCGACAGCCCGTCACCGTTCGGTGCAGGGGTGATGTCATCATGGCTCTGTCCATACTACATCTCGAATCTCCGGGTCAGAAGCGAGAATTTGCTGGAGCGCTTCTGTGAGTCGGGTGAGTTGTGCTGTCGCGTCGAGCCTTTTGAAGAACTTCTTCACGACTGGAGTGCTCGGGTCAGTGAAACACAAAAACGCGTCGTCATCTCCATGCTGGTGTCCGCAACAAAGGGCGAGCCGGAATCCCTCGTTGCGCACCGGGACATACCATCCCCAATCCTTGGCAATCATTTCCTCTGTCGTGATGCCCTTCTCGGCAAGCTTCTGGACAAGATACTCAGCAAGGCGCTTCCCCCATAGCCCCGGATTGATCTGCTCCTCCTCGCCGTCGTAGGGCGGAAACTTGGATGACCGGAACTCGACTTGAGTTTTCATGGCGCGTAATCACCTTCTTCGCCTGCCCATTGCCAATGCAACCGCTTCATCACGCCCCAGGCCGCCCTTATTTGACCATCATCGGATTGTGGCCGGAAAGCCAGGTTCCTTTGCAGATGTAGAGGCCGTTATTTCGTTCGCCCAGGTAGGGAAAGTCAGGCAGCCCCACGCTCGAAATGATCCAGGCACGATTCCCCGGGGAACCTTTCCTGAAGCGATAACCTGATCCTCCCTTGGAGGGAGTGTAGCCGCCGGGCTTGGGTGCGTCCGTTTCCGGGCGGGTCACGAACGGATCGGCCGGCAACTCGACCAGATACCGGGGGACCGCGCGTCGAGCGTCGCGGGCGGTTCTCCATTGTGCTCGTCGGCGTAAAGGTCCAGCGCGCCCCAGAGCAGAAGCTGATCGCGCCGGACCTGTTCCAGCCGTTCCCGGTCGGCGGCGGAAAGCTGCGCGTACGCCGCCGAGGCGCGGAAGTCGTACGGCTTGACCGCGGCCACCAGAAATGTCGCGGCCATCAGGACTGTGAAGAGGAGGATTCGTTTCATGGTGTTCATCGTTGGTTGGACGATAACCGTCGCCGAATGCTCGCTGAGCGCCCCTATTCTCCGAACGCACTCCTAGAATGGCCGGCTCTCGCCGAAAGAGTACAGATGCTCCGCCGTCCGCACGTAAAGGTTGCCCTCGACGATCGCGGGCGTCGCAAACACCTGGGCGCCGAGATCGTTTTGGGCCGCGACCTTCAGCGTGTCCCCTGCGGTCAGCACGGTCGCCAACCCCTTTTGCGAAATCGCATAGATCTTCCCGCCGCCAGCGACAAGCGACGCGTAGTAATCGCCCGGCGCATCGAGCCGTTCGTCCTGGTAGAACACTCGGCCGCTCTTCGCCTCGTAACACGAGGCCAGGCCGCCATTCTTCACCGTGTAGAGCCGGCCCTCGTGCAACACGGGCGAGCAGACGTAAGGAAGGCTGCGCGATTGCTTCCACGCCACGTGCGAAACGGTGATGTCTCCGCGGCCGCCCGGGCGGATGGCCAACACGGCATTGCCGGCCTTGGCGAACATCTCGCGCATCATCTCGTATTCCTGGCGAACGACCTGCCCGTCCTTATTGACGTCCATCTGGCTGAACCGATCCCGCAGCGGGCCGACGGGAATTTCCTCCTTCTTGAATCGCCCGTCTTTGTCCGCGTCGTTTTGCCGAGCGAACGCTTCGTACGGTTCGAGCGTGATGCGGTCGCTGGGGTCCGACCCAATATTCCAGCTCGCGCTGAAAAGCAATCCGTCGCTGGCGCAAGGCGAGCTGTTCGCGACGCGCGACGTGCCGGTGAAACTCCAGAGTTCGGAGCCGTCCTTCAAATTGTAGGAGCGCAGCCAAATCGAGCCGGGAACAACGAGTTCCTCCCCGCCACCGTGGCGCCACACGAACGGCGTCGCGAAGCCGCGCCGAAACTCGGACCGTTCCGTGCGCCACGCCTGTTTGCCCGTGCGCTTGTCGAGCGCCAGCAGGAAGGAGCCGTCGTCCTGATCACAGTCCAGGATCAGCCAGTCTCCGGCAAGAATCGGTGACGTGCCCGTGCCAAACTCGACCACGGGCGGCGGCAGCGGCTTGCGCCACAACTCACGGCCGTCGAAATCATAGGCGAGCAGGCCGAAGGAGCCGAAGTAGGTGATGACCAGTTTCCCGTCCGTGACCGGAGTCGATGAGGCCGGGCCGCCGATTTTGTGGGCAGGTTCGATTTTTTCCGCGGGCGCCGCGTTTCGCCAGAGGACCCGTCCGCTGGCGCGTTCGAGACAAATCGTTTCCAGCTTTCCGTTCTCGAAGCCGGTCAGGAAAATTCGCGAACCCCAGATGGTCGGGGACGAATGGCCGGAGGGGAGCGCCGTTCTCCATACCACGTTCGTCTCGGGCCCGAAATGAACGGGTGGATTGGCGTCGATGGCGACCGCGTTTCCGCCCGGCCCGCGGAATTGGGGCCACGCCGGTTCGGGTGCTGCTGCTGCTGCTGCGAGGCCGGAGATCGCGGCCAGTGCGAAGGCAGACGAGGCCGCAATTTGAAGTGTCGTCATGCGCATTTGGAAATTGGAAGCAATCAAGCCAGGTTCAAATATTGACTGAAGTGCGCTCAGGGCATCGACAGGTTAGCCGGATCACTATTTCCAGGGAACGTCGAAAAAACGGATCCGGTGTTCACGCCGGATGCTACTCCAATAACGGGCTGTTAACGGTCGCTCGTATTGGGTGGGCAACGCACCGCGGTGATGGCCAGGATGTGCAGGTGGAGTTCCACCAACCCCAGCGCCAGCGTGTCCGCGCCCGTGATGGTCTCGTAATGTTGGGACTTCAAACTCGCGCGAGGCAGCGCGCCCTGGTCGAAGAATTTCTCCACGGCGAAGTCGGCCAAGGCCCGTGCGCGGTCGAGATATTCCGGCTTCGCCGTCGAACGCCACGCGGCGACTTGCAGGCTGATGGCTTGACCGAACGTGCCGGGCCAGGCGTCTTCCGTTTCAGCGGGCAGCGACTTCATGTAGGCATCCGCAGCCGCGTGAATCAATTCGCGGTAGCCGACCTTGCCTGTGTTCTCGTAGCGCGAGACGCACATCATGCCCATTTGCGCCGTCGTCACGCTGTCGTAGCGGGCGGCCCAGAGCGGCGTCGGCTGCACCTGCGGACGGGCCGTGGCCGCGTCAACGGTGGTGGCGAAGCCGCCCTTGTTCCGGACTTCGTGCGCCAGCGAACAGAAAACCTCGTCTTCCTTGGCGGCAAAGGCGCGCAACCGTGAGCTCAGCTTCCCCGGCACAAGAGACGCTGCGCCGTCGCAGTCGATGGCGAGGGACAATGTCGAATCGGCCCAGGCATTCGTGTGGCCCGTGTATCCCTCGATTAAGCCCGACTTCGGGTGCCGCTTTTTCTCAAAACGCGCGAACAGGACTTCGAGGGCCTTGAGGAACTGGTCGTCCTTCGTCCGCGCGTAGGCGACGGCCCAGGTCCGGATGTAGAAGCCGGCGTGGCGCGGAAAATCCCTCGCGTCGCCCGGCGCGTGCCTGGCGAATCCGGCGTGGCGGTCGAAGGCGCCTGTGGCGTGATCGGCGATTTGGTGTTCCCACAAGCCCAGCGCGAATCGGCGGCTGGCGTTCGGCGCGGCGTCAAAACAACGCTCCCAAAGCATCCAGGGCCGGAAGAATTCATGCACGGCGTCGACTCCGCTCCAGCCCGGCTCATCGGTCACCACATTCCAGGAGAGGTGCACGCCCCAGGGAAGCAATCCCGTGTCTGGCGAGGCGGTGTTCTCCAAAAACCATTTCAACGCTGCGTCGGCGGCTTCGCGGTACTTGGGTTTGCTGGACAACTCGCTGAGCGTGTAGAGCAACCGCAGCAGGTTTTCGTCGTGCTGCGGGTTTGCGCCAACCAACGGGCCGCCTTCGGTGCCCACGCGGTCGCCACTGGGGACACCGAAGGGCGCTGCGGGCCGGTTGGTCAACGGCGCGAGTGTGACGCGGTCCAGCGCGCTCAGGAACAGCCCGGACTTCTGCGGCCCGTAGGTGTCGCGCCCCTTCTCCAGCATCGTATCGGCGTAGCGATAGACGATCGGCAGGTAGGGAGATTTGGGCACAGGCGCCTTCGGCAGTTCGGCGCCAATCACCGAAAAGCCGAAGGCGCACAACATCACTGCGATGGCCGTTTTCATCATCGATCGATCGTGTTCGACGGAATCTTGTTCGTTAACCCAGTTGTCGCCGCATGAACTTCCAACAACGCCAGCGCGAGCGAGTCGGCTTGCGTAATCGTTTCGTAATGGCCCGTGTGCTTGCTGGCGCGCGGCAGCGGATTGTCCTGCCAGAATACTTCGACGGCCATTCTCGCGAACTTTAGCGCCTGCTCCTTGTACGCCGCCTTTTTCGTGAAACGATGCGCGGCGAGCTGGGCGCTGATTGCGTGCGCGAAACTCTGCGGCCAGGCATCCACGTCCTCCTCCGGCTGCGAGTCGAGATATTGATCGGCGATCCTCACGAGCATGTCGCGATACGCCGCATTGCCTGTCTGCTCGTGACGCGCAAGGCAGGACATCGCCGAAGAGGCCAGCGTGCCTGCGCTGTAGCCGGTCTGCCACTCCGGCGGCGTGTGAACATTCGTGCCGCACGCGAACTGTTTCTCGATGTCTGCCAGGATCAATGCGTCCTCTTTCTCCGCGAAGGTTCGGAGCCGCGTCCGCAGAGGGTCCGGCACCATGGACGCCGCCAGTTCGCACTCCAGCGGTCCGAGGGTCGCGGCCAGCGAGCCATCCTTCTGCACGCGCTTGCGCTCGAAGCGGGCCAGCAACGTCTCGATGGCGTTTGTGAAGACTCCATTCGTCGTGTACTTCCACGCATAACACCACGTCCCGATGTAGAAGCCCGCGTGCCGCGCGAAATCCTTTCCGTCGACAGGCCCATGCTCGAAGTAAGGCGCGTGCCGGTCGAATCCACCGGTCTTCTGATTGGCGATTTGGTGCTCCCACAAACCCAGTGCGAACTTCCGGCTGGGTTCCGGTGCGAGTTCGAAGCAGCGCTCCCACAACGTCCAAGGCCGGGCAAACTCATGCATCATTTCTTCCCCGCCACTGATGGGCACGTCGTGGATCACGTCCCACGACAAATGTTCGCCCCACGGCAGGAGGCTGGTCATCGGCGACAGCGTGTTGTTGAAGAACCAGGTCAACTCCTCGTCCGCCGCCTTCGCATAGCGGGCGTCGCCCGTGAGTTCGCTCAATGTGTAGAAGACGCGGAGCAGATTCTGGTCGAGCATCGGGTTGGCGCCGTTCATCTCCACCCAGGGCCGGCCCGGCCGGTCGCCGCGGCGGATGCCGCCCGGCGGCGCCGGACGCACCTTCAGGGGCCCCAGCGTGGTCCGGTCCAGAGCGCTGAGCAGTAACCCGCTTTTCTGCGGGCCGTAGGTGTCCCGCCCGCGCTCGAGCATCGTGTCCGCGTAACGGCGGACCACGTCGAGAAAGTTCGTTGGTGTCGCGGCATGACTGGCCAGCGTGAAGCCGAGCAGAATCAGACAGGCAACTTTCATGGTGCGACGGCGGAGAATACGGGAGAGCGTCTCCGTGCAACAATGCTAATCCGTCGAGTTGAGGTGGGCATCTCCAGAAATGACGAATGACGAATGACGGAAAGGGATGGTGTCGACAGCGGAGCGTTCGACATTCGACATTTGCCCGCTACACGTCCAACTGCTGCTGGTACTCCGGCACCAACACTTCCGCTTTCGGCTTGAGCTTTCGCAATGTCTCGGCCCACGCCAGGCACTGTTCTTCTTCGCCATGGATGACGGAGATCTTCTTGATGTTCCCGGTCAACCGTTCGACGTAGCGCTTGAGTTCCTCGCGGTCGGCGTGGCCGGAGAATGCATCGATGGAGGCGATGCGCGCCCGCACCGTCTGCGGCTCGCCGAAGATGTTCACCGGGTTTTGTCCCCTTAGGATTTGGCACCCCAGCGTGTGCTCCGCGCAATAGCCGATGAAGAGCACCAGATTCCTCTCGTCGCCGATGTTGTTCTTGAGGTGATGCCGCACGCGTCCCCCCTCCGCCATGCCGGACGCGCTGATGATGATGGCCGGGTCTTTCAGTTCGTTCAGCTTTTTGGAGTGCGCCAACTCGCGGATGTAGGTGAGGTTCGCCATCCCGAACGGGTTCGACTTCTCCCGGAGGAAGCCATAGATGAACTCGTTGAAGCACTCGGGGTGGAGGCGGTACACCTCGGTCGCGTTTGTCGACAACGGCGAATCGACGTAGATCGGCACGGGCTTCAGCCGGCGGTCGTCGATGAGTTGGTGCAATTCGAAAACAATCTGTTGCGTGCGCCCAACCGAAAACGCCGGGATGATCACCTTGCCTCCGCGCGCCAGCGTTTCGCTCACGAGCACGCGCAATTCCTCCTCCGCGTCCTTCTTGGCCGAGTGAACGCGGCCACCGTAGGTCGCTTCGATTTGCAAAAAGTCCACGTTCTCGACGGCCTCCGGGTCGCGCAAAATGTCATCGCCGCCGCGCCCCACGTCCCCGCTGAAGAGATACCGGAAGGACCGCCCGCCTTCGCGCACGTCGAGCACGACTTGCGCGCTGCCCAGGATGTGACCGGCGTCGCGGAAGGTGACGGTCAGGCCGTCGGCGACGGGCATGGGCCGGTCGTAATTGAACGTGACGAACTGGCGCATCGCCCGTTCCGCGTCGTTGGAGGTGTAGAGCGGCTCGATCGGGGGCAAACCTTTCTTCGCCCGCTGGCGCGAGAGGAACTCCGCGTCGTCCTTCTGGATCCCCGCCGAATCCTCCAGCATGATGGCGGCCAGGTCGCGAGTGGCGAACGTCGCGTAGATATTTCCCGCGAACCCTTGCCGGCACAAGTTGGGCAGGTTGCCGATGTGATCGATGTGCGCGTGCGAAACGACGCAGCAATCCAGTTCGGCCGGGTCGAATGGAAAGTGCCGATTGCGCTCGATGGACTCCTCTCTCCTGCCTTGATACAGACCGCATTCCAGCAGCACTTTCGCCCCGTTCAACTCCAGAAGATACATGGAGCCTGTAGTGGTGCGCGTTGCGCCGAAGAAGTGGATTCGCATGGGTGGGAACATTGTCAGGGGCGTGGGTGGAAGCAAGACGCATTGGCGGTGCACGGCTGAAGCCGGGTGCATCCCAATTTTTGGCAAGGGGCCAACAATCGTGGGCCAGCTGTCCTCTGCAAGGAATTGAGAAAGCGCCCGCCGGATGCAAATGAGAAAGAAATAGTGATGAGAAGTACCCCATACCGGGCCAGGTAGGTCTATTGCTTGACCCAGGAGAATTCGTCCGCTGGACTATGGCGCAGTGAAGATTGTCAGACGACTTGCAGCGGCAAGCGGGCGGACATGCACGCATGCCAGTTCCCGCGGGAATCGTCGCGCTGAACCCAATCTCCTGCATGAACAATGACGCACTTCAGTGGGAAGGAGCCATTCGGCTGGGTTGCTTCCTGGGCATCTTCTCTTTGATGGCCGTTTGGGAATGAGCCGCCGCGAAGCGGGAGCGGTCGCTCCCGCGCTGGGTACGCTGGCCTCACAATTTGGGGGTCTCGGTTCTTGATACAATTCTGGCGCGAGTGGTTGCGCCCAGCGGGGCGGTTGGGTTTGCGTTGTTGGCTGAAGCGCGCGGCTGGGGGCTGTTCAACATTCTCGCCTGGCCGCCCTGGGTGGAAGTGCTGCTCGCGCTGCTCGTGCTCGATTTGGCGATTTACCTCCAGCACCGCCTCTTTCACTCCGCCCCGATTCTCTGGCGGCTTCACCGCATGCACCATGCCGATTTGGACGTCGATGTAACCACCGGTGCGCGTTTTCATCCCATCGAGATTCTCCTTTCGCTCGGCATCAAGTTCCTCATCATCCTGCCTCTGGGCGCTTCGCCTCTCACCGTGTTGTTCTTTGAAATCGCTCTCAACGTCACGTCGATGTTCAATCATAGCAACGTCCGCATGTCACCCTGCATGGAGCGAGTGGTGCGCTGGCTCGTGGTCACGCCGGACATGCACCGAGTCCACCATTCCATCCTGCGTCGTGAGACGGACAGCAACTTCGGCTTCAACTTTCCGTGGTGGGACCGCCTGTTCGGCACTTATCGTCATCAACCCGAAGCGGGTCACGACGGCATGACGCTGGGAATTGACGAGTTCCGCGACGAGAAGGAACTCAGCCTCGGCCGCATGCTGGCCCAGCCGTTTCGCAACACGACGAACGCGGTCGGCGCCGACCCTGGCATGACCTCGGCGCAGCCCCAGCCGCCGACACCCGACAGCGGATCTAAGGAACGCGACTGATCTCCTCCCCTTCCCACATCAGCTTGTTGCCGACGATATCGAGCCAATGTTCCTCGCCTGTCGCGTCGCGATAGAGACGGATCCGTGAACCCTCGACTCGCCACTGGGCGCGATCGCGACCGCCGATGAGCAGCTTGCCACCTTTGCCGAACTCGACGCTGAACGGGCCTCGGGCCCATCTTGTGCCCGCGAGCGTTCGCTCATTCAGCGCGCTCGAGGAATCGGGGTCTGTGGGCGGTGCGTTCGTTGGCTGGGCCGGGTCCGAGGGGGTCCGTGCCTGTGCGGCCAACGCGCGATTCGTCCCGCCCTTGACGATTGGCGGTCCTGGTGCGGTCACCGGTTCGGCCGTCGAGACCGGCGCCTCCTCCCGGTGTGCCGCGGGCTGAGGCAGGCTGAACCGCCACACGCCAAGCGCCACTACCGCCAGCACCAGGCCGCCAATGAGTTGAGTTCGCCGGGTCACGAGATTGATTGCTATCCAGACTGCATTTCTCACGCACCGCCGCCGGTGTAAGAAGGCGGATGGACCGCGCTTCCACGTCGTCCGCCTCCGCACGTCGGCGGCTGCAGTGCGGATCGAGGGAACACTGCCACGGATTGGTCGATCGCGCCAAGGTCATGGCTCGCGTTTCAGGGCCTCGAGCTTCATCTCCAGGGACGACAAACGCTTGCTGACTTCCATCATCAGCTTGCCCTGAGCATCGCCGGCCGTGGAGATATCCCGCAGGGCAGAGAGTTCGCGTTCGAGCCGCTTGACGGCATCCGCAGTGGCCTCCTGCTGCTTCTGCCATCGGGCATCGGACGCCGCGACGGTTTCGTACCGAACCAATTCCTCGCGGATCATGCCCTGCACCGTTGCCTTGAGGGTCAAGGTCAACGGTTCCCTCAAGCACGCCACCAGAAGGGCCACCGTGGAGACCACGAGTGTCGCCCACTTCCGCAACCATTCTGTTCGTTCTTCTTTCATGCGCTGGACCCATTTCGACTCTTCGGTCGATGTCCACGCTAATCCCTCGCTTCGGTGGCGGTCCCGGGCAACTCGCGGCCTTGTCGATTGAATGTGTAGTGTGATTACCTACCCTGGAATGCACACCCAACTATTACATCCTCAAGTACTTGGCGACAATCTCCCGCCTCGATCGGACCTCCAGTTTCTCGAACAGCCGATGCATGTGGGTATGCACCGTGGCGGTGCCGATCCCAAGGCTCTTGCTGATTTCCTTGTCCGACATGCCGTGAAACAGGCAAATCAATATTTCTTCCTCGCGCCGGCTCAGTTGGCTGCTGTGGACAATGCCGCTGACTTGCTCGACCAATTCCACCAGCAGAGGCGTGACCTGTCTGGCCAGTGAGAACTCACCTCGGATGACGTCGCGCATCGCGTTCAATAACTCCTGTGACGAGACCGGCTTCACCAGGAATCCTCTGGCGCCTCCCATGAGGGAACGGAAAAAGGACTGTCGATCGGGGAATCCGGTCAGGATGAGAATGGGCAACTCGGGCAGAATGGTTTTGAGTTTGTTGGTGCAATCGATCCCGGACGAGTCGGGAAGGCGCACGTCCATAATGACGGCATCGGGCCGGTCCAGCGGCAGTCCGTCCAAGGCCTGAGTCGCTGTGTGGAACGCCCCCGCAATCTGGAAATGTCCCAGCCCTGCAAGGTCCTTGAGGAACAAATGCATTTCATCATCATCGTCCACGACAGAAATCCGGGGGGGCGACGCTATGCCCGGCACGAATCCTTGCGCGCCGGCGGATTCAACGTCGAGGGTTGAAGCCTCCACGGGTCCCGTGGAGCATGTTTGAAATATAGGTATTCCGGATGACTCGTCTCCATCGGCAGGCGTCTCGCCAGTTGGGCATGCGTGGGGCGACGGTGCTGGAAGGCGGGGGACAGCGGTTCGGGCTGTGTCTGGCAGGCGGGCCGTGACTGGCCTGCATTTCTCACACCGCGCTTCCACGCCATCCTCCTCACACCGACGGTTGCAGTGCGTCACTTTTCCGTCCGCGGCCACAGACCAGCCGGCACCACACTCCCTCACATTCGCCGGGAGAACCTGATGCCTCATGAGTTGAGCGGTCACTTCATTCGCCGCAAAGAGAGCAGCCCGACGTGGTGGATTTTCCATCCGCTTCCTGTTCGGGTGTACTCGACTTGTGCGTCCGCGGCGTAGCGGGGCGCGTTGTTGGTCGCCTGCAATTCCAGCGCAACCTTGTAAACGCGCTTGTTCAGGACTTCATCTTTCTTCTCGACCTTCAGCGATTTGATTTGGTCGGCGGATTGAAACTTCCACGCGCTTTCCCGGCCACCCATGGTCTGCCCTACCAGGTCGGCCTTCATCTGCTGGGTGTCATCGGCGAGCGCGCCCAGGGCAAATCCGGCGGCCATCATCGCGGCCATCATCAGCAAGGTTTTGGTTTTCATGGTTCGTGTGGGTCAAATGGTTTGCAGGAATTTCAGCAGGGCTTTTTTGTCGGGGTCGCTCAGGCCCTTGTATTTGTCCCGCGAATGGCTTGCTTCTCCGCCGTGTCGCTCGATGGCCTGCTGAACGCTTTTGGCGCTTCCATCGTGCAGGAAGTGCTCCCGGAAGCGCAGGCCCATGAGCAGCTCGGTCCGGAATTCCGAGGGCCCTGTGCTGCCGACGCAAATGTCGGCCAACTCGGGCCCCATATCATGCACGAGCAGATCCGAATACAACTCGACCGTTTGCCGATCCAGGGCCTTGACGGGATTCGGGCCGGTTTTCATTTTTGGAATGTGGCACGCCGAACACTTCAACGAGGTGAACAGTTCCTCGCCGCGCTTGGCCAGGGATTGATCCTCATAGCTGCTGAATGTTTGCCGCGGAGGCGCCGCCAGGTACCGGACGAAAGTATCCAGCTTTTGCAGGTCCACCAGGCTGAGCTCGGGATCCGGCGCTGGATCGGTTCCCGGCGGCAGCGGTTTGCCGTTGAGGGTTTCCTCGACGGGCGACAACGGCGTGGTGATGCCTTGCTCGAAGGGGAATGCGCCCGCGTTAAAGTCAAACAGCGCGGCGACCGCGGCCTTGCGGCCAAACCGTCCCACGCGTCCGTCGATCGTTCGATTGGCCCGGCCCGAGATGCCGTCCCCGTTGGTGTCATTGGGATCCTCGTAGGCCAGCAACGTCGCGTCAGGGATCGCATCCACGAGTCCGAAGCCAAACAGCGCGGGAGTCGAGCGGTGCGCGATGGTGGCATTGGTTGGCTCTACTTCCTTGAGGATGCCGAGCGCCCGCAGCAGCGGCGTGGCATCCTGCTGAATGACTGGCCCTCCCTCGTCGAAGAGGGTGTCACAAGAGCCATCGACAAACCGCGCTGCGTGAACCTCCACTTCATCGCCTACCCCGCCGAGCACCGGATCTTCATGGCATTCGGCGCAGGAAACTGAATTGAACAGCGGCCCCAGGCCGTCCTTCGGCTCGAAGACCCGCTGGAAGATCTTCTTTCCCTCCAGGAATTCCGCACGCTGTTCCGAAGTGAGATTAGGCAGAGGCCCTCCCAGTTCGGGTTGGTCGATTCTACAACCACACAACAGCAGGGCCCCCAGCAACCCCCTGACCAATCCATTCGCGTTCATACTGCTTTTCCTTTCTTCGATTCCGTTCGCGCGATTAGAAAAGAACCGACTACACTGCGCTTATTTTAAACGTAAGCCGCACTCTCGTCGCGGCAAGCAAGAGTTTTGTTTACTTGTGGTGGATAGGCCCTTTGGTTTCGAATCAGTAAACCAACGCAAGCCGTTAATGGATAGATGTATCCGTCCATGTCTGGCTTCAAAAAAACAGCCGGTTTAGCACCGAGTCCGGAATAATACTGTGGCCGATTCCGGGATAGCCCGGAATTTGGGTAGGGACATCGCGCTGCGATGTCTCCGCTTACGCAGCGCGACCGGAACACGGACCCATAACGAGGCATCGACCGCTAAGTGGCACGGGCGTCCAAAATTGCGCCGCTGGTCACCAGTCTGCTGTGTCGCGCTGTTCGCGGATTGCTGGCATGGGTGCGTTCGGACGCGCCGACTGGCAGTTGGCGATACGGTTGGGAACCCTGCGCCACGGTGCAATTCCGGGATGCGCGCGCAGGGTCAGCGCGTGGACCAAAGATTTGCTTGAACGACTTTAGAAAAATACGCTCCAATTCACGTCGAATGATTTGACGCGTTGGTGTGCATTCGCTAACCATCCGTCAACCGGGTCGCGCCGGCGGGAACCTTGTAATGCACGTTCCGATCTGTTTGTTAGCTGAATCCGACCTCACCTATGTAATTCGCAATGCCACCTGGGAGGGCAAGGCGATCATTGTTGTACTGGTGGTCTTTTCGATATTCGCCTGGTCGGTGATGGCCGGCAAGGCGCTGCAAATGCGCCGCGCCAAAAAGCTCAATCACTTGTTCGACGCGGAATTCCGCACTCAGAAGCATGTGCTGGACGTTTATGACCGGCGGCTTCAAGTCACGGATTGTCCGCTCTTCGCCGTGTACCAGGAGGGTTGCCGGGAACTCGACATGCGCCTGCGCACCCCGGGAGGCAACGTCCGCAGGGACCACGTGTCGCTCAAAGCGATGGAACACGTCCAACGCGCGCTCGAACGCATCGTCGCCCAACAATCCCTCAAGCTAGAGTCGGGGTTGATTACACTGGCCAGCGCGGTCAGCGGCGCACCGTTCCTCGGGTTGCTCGGCACCGTGTGGGGCGTCATGAGCGCTTTCAGCTACGTGGCGATGGCGAAGAAAGCTGACCTGGCGACGATGGCGCCGGGCGTGTCGGCCGCGCTCATCACGACGGTGGCGGGCCTGATGGTGGCGATTCCTTCGATGTTCGGTTACAACTGGCTCGTCCATACCTTGCGCGTGCTCACGGTCGAACTGGACAATTTCGCGCAGGAACTCGTCTCCAAGATCGAAACCGAATACTTGCGGGAGGAGGAGGACAAACGCTGACATGAGACGTTTCTCGCAACGGAGTGCGCTGGTGACGCTGTCGGAGATCAATGTCACGCCCCTTCTCGACCTGGCGTTCGTGTTGCTCATCATCTTCGTCATCACCACGCCGCTGCTCGAACAGGGCCTGAGCTTGAAGCTGCCCGTGGGCAACATCCGGGATAACAAGGAAATTGATCCGCGGAACGTGCGGACCGTGGAGGTGGACCGGGCCGGCAACTACATGATGGCCAAACGGCCCATGCAGCTCGACCAAATCATCAACCAAATCAGGCAGGACCGGAGCAGGAACCCGCAAATCCTCGTCTATATCCGGGCCGATGAAAACGGGCCGTACAAGAATGTTGCGGCGATTTTGAACCGGCTGGAGTTGGCTGGGATCGATCAGGTCTCTCTAAGAACTGAGCCCGCACCACGTTGATTATGAACGCTTTGAATAACAATCCGTCGAAGCGCGCTGGCCAAGCAAGGTCAGTCAAGGCCAGTCAAGCTCCGTCGCTCCAAATCTGGGTCCCCACGGTAGTTGCGGCCCGGGAATTGCTTGCCATTGACGCTGTATTGCCATGAGCCGGCTGCAAAAGAAATGCTTCCTGGCATCAGCCACCGTCCACGGGTTGCTGGTGCTGGTCATTCTCTTTGGCGCCGCATTCCTCAGGCCGGCCAAGGAGAAGCCGCTGGTCAATCGTCTCACTGTCGTCCCTGCAGACGCTGTGGAGGCGGCCCTCTCGGGCGGGGGCGGGAATCCAAAACTTGAGCGCACCGATGACCAGGTGAAGGGGAACAGCCTCAATCCGGCTCACACGGCACCTGAAGTCCTGCCTCCTCCGCCCAAACCGCCGCCGGAAACAGTCCAAGCGCGTGAAGTGCCCCGACCGCCCGTCCGACAGGAGCCAGTGCGGCAGGAAGTGCCAAAGCCGCCCGTGACCAAAGCCGCTGACAATCCGAAGCCCAACGTGACCGAAAAGCCTGCGGAGCCGAAACTGGATCTGGTTCCCACGGTCAAAGGCCCCAGCGCAAAAGATAAAGCCAAGGCTGAAGAAGCGGCGCGTCAGGCCCGGGAAGCTGCTCAGAAGGAAAAACAATTTCGCGAGGGACTCGCCAACAGGCTGAACACTATGTCGTCGGAACTCAGGGCCGGTTTTGAGGGCGGCACGAAAGTGGATGTTGGCGGAGACGGCGCCAAGGCGTATGCGGGCTACGCCTTGCTCGTTCAAGCAGCGTACGACAGCGCCTGGCAGGTGCAGCCCGATCTGGCCGTGCAGGAATTCGTTGTTCCCGTCGAAGTCGTCATCGCCCGCGATGGCCACATCGTTAGCCAGCGAATCCTGACTCGCTCGGGCAATTCGGCGATGGACCGGTCTGTCCAGCGTGCTCTCGACAAAGTCAAAGCCACCTTTCACAGGGCGTTCCCACCGGAAACAAGGGATGACGAGAAGACTTTCATTATCAACTTCAATCTTAAATCCAGAAGACTCAACGGATGAAACGAATCCTGGTTCTAGCCTTTTGCCTTCCTGTTGTGTGTGCCTCCTTGGCTCAGGCTAGCTCTGCCGCGGAACCATTCAACATTGACCTAATCCGCCGGCCCAATTCGCTTGGCTTCCTCGAGCCAATCCTCGTCCATGTCACCGGCCTCTCGGGCGAAGCCGACTCCGCACTTAAGAACGACCTGCTTTTCATGGGGGTCGTCCACAAGTCGCTCGATGAAGCCAAATTTCTCATCAATGCCAATGCTGTAGGTGGACGCGCCGAGGCGCGCGTGCTCGAAAAGACCACCAAAGGCCAATACCACGAGGCGGCCTTCACGGCGTCGACCCAACGGGCAGCTGTGCATGCACTTTCGGATTCCATCGCCAAGGCGCTCACAGCGCTTCCCAATATCGGCATCGCCCAGACGAAGGTCACTTTCAAGGTCGAGCCTTCCAGAGGCCGCAGCGAGGTGTACGTTACGGACTTCGACGGTTACGGACCGCAGGCTGTGACGCAAGACAACACACTCGTCTCCGCGCCGTGTTGGGCCGGGAAAGGAACACTGGTCTACAGCTCCTACAAACTGGGTAACCCGCAGATTTTCTCGCACGTTCTCAGCACCGGCAGTCGCAACGCGGTGGCCCGCCATCCCGGCAACAACTACAGCCCCGCCGTCTCGCCCGACGGCCGGCGGGTGGCAATGATTCTGAACATGAACGGCACGCCGAATCTTTACGTGTCGAGCATCGACGGCTCCGGCCTGAAGCAACTCACGCGCAATCGGCATGGCGACGCCTGCCCGAGCTGGTCGCCCGATGGCCAGACGATTTGCTACGTCTCGCGGGCGGGTGGCTCCGCGTCGCTCTACAAGATTCCAGCATCTGGCGGCACCCCCGCACCCGTGCGCACGACGTTCGCCCCGAGCCCGACCGAACCGGACTGGTCGCCGGACGGCAAATGGATTGCGTTCACCGCGCAGGTCAGCGGGTTCACGCTGTTCATCGTGCGCGCCGAAGGCGGCGAAGCCATCCAACTTGTGCCCGGTGAAGATCCCTCCTGGGCCCCTAACTCTCGCGCATTAATGTTCTGCCGTGGACCGGACCACTCCAAGCAATTGTACCTGCTTGACGTGCCCACGAAAACGGTAAAACCTCTCGCCCGCATTCTGGAGAGCAACTCACAACCGAGTTGGGCGAAATGAAGGCTCTCCTAAACTCAGCATTGCATATGAAAATCGCACGCCCCGTTACCCTAATCACCGTCGCACTGATGACCCTTTCGTTCGGCTTCACCGGATGCAAGAAGAGTCCCGCGAAGACCACGAGTCTCCTGGGACCCGGCCCTGGCAAAGGCATTGTCGGAGATGAACGCAGCGGCCCGAGCATCGGCAGCGCGCCCGCGCAGTCCGACCATCTCCCGGCCATCACGGAAGCCACCGCAGCAGCCCCGACGAGCTTGCAAACTGGGGAAGGGCTCAAGCAGCCGAACGGCGACTTCGCGGGATGGATCGAGGACGTCTCCGAATTCCAGGACCAAACGGTTTACTTCGAGTACGACAAGGCCAACGTGAAGCCCGGTGAAATCGACAAGCTCAAGGAAGTCGCCCGCCGCATGAAGTCCTCCTTCCAGGGCAAGGCCCTTCGCATTGAAGGCCACTGCGACGAACGCGGGACCGAGGAATACAACCGCACTTTGGGCGATCGACGGGCGCAGGCCATTCGCGAGTTGCTGGCCGCCGAAGGCGTCAATCCGGGCATGATGCCCACACTGACGTTTGGCGAGGATAAACCCGCTGACCCCGGCCATAATGAGGCTGCCTTTTCAAAGAACCGCCGTGGTGCGCTGGTTCTGTTGTCCCCGCCCTCGAACTCCCGGGCGCAACTTACGACGGGGTTGGGCGAATCGAGCGCCCCTCGCAACCCTGAATAGAAACATGAAAATCGCTAGACCCGCTACCCTGATCGCCGTCGCCTTGATGGCACTCTCACTCGGCTTCGTTGGCTGCAAGAAAGGCGTGCAGAAGCCCACGACTCTCTATGGACGTGGAGCTCCTCGCGGCGTCGGAGGGGACGAACGAGGAGGACCGCTCCTGGGCGGCAACCCCGTTCAGCCCGGCGGCAACTCGGTGTTCCCCGCCGATACCAATCCCCGACCCATTCCGGGCGATACGGGCGAAGGCATCAAGGCCGCGGTTGGCGACTGGGACAAGTGGTCTGAGAACGTAAACGAATTCAAGGATCAGACCGTTTATTTCGAATTCGACAAGGCCAACGTGAAACCGAGCGAAATCAGCAAGCTCAAGGAAGTGGCCCGGCGCATGAAGAACTTTCCGGGCAAGGCCCTCCGCATCGATGGGCACTGCGACGAACGTGGCACCGAAGAATACAACCGTTCTTTGGGTGACAAACGGGCGCAGTCCATTCGCGAGTTCCTGGCAAGTGAAGGCTTCGACCCGAGCATGATGCCCACGAGGACTTATGGTGAAGACCGGCCTGCCGACCCTGGCCATACTGAAGCGGCCTGGTCCAAGAATCGCCGGGGCGAATTGGTCCTCTTATCGCCGACTGCGAATTAACTGCCGCCGATCCCTTCCCACAGCCGACTCCGTCCTCCCGTAGCTGCGAGTGTGAGGTCGCGGCTTGCGCGCTTCTCGAGGCAATCCCTGAGACATCCGATCCGGCTCACGCCGGAGGCATAGAGTTTGCCAAAAGGCATTTCCGAAATGGTGGCGGCGCCCTGCCGGGCGCCGCGGCAAACCGGCAGGTTTGCCCCACCATTTCGGAAATGCCTTTTGGCAGTTCTACCGGGCGCCGCCGGAGTATGTCATTACTGTCATTTTTGACCCTGCGATCTCGCTTTACTAACGGGCGCGGGCGGCATAGCATTGTACGGTTAGTTCGGTTCGTTAGATGAATACATGAATACGACATTGATTGCCATGTTAGGCTGGCCTGAAATCATCGGAATCCTCGTCATTGTGTTGGTGCTTTTTGGAGCGAAAAAAGTGCCCGAACTCATGCGCGGCATGGGTCATGGCCTTAAGGAGTTCAAGAAAGCCACCCGCGAAGTGCAGGACGAAGTGCAGCGCGCGATCGAAGAAGAGCCTCCGGCTCCGGCCCCTCGCAAGACTGCTGCTACTCCGGCCCCCGAGACGAGCGAAGCCACAATCCCCAAGGTCTGACGTTTCGACCGATTCGTCGCGGCCATGGCTTCCGAACAGGAGGGTTTGCCTCCTGATGTAGAATTATATCCGGAGGACGACGGGGGTGGCCCCGTCAAAACCTTCCTCGAGCATCTCGAAGACCTGCGGTGGATGCTGATCAAATGCATCGCCACGGTGTTCGTGTCCATGCTCGTCTGCCTGATAGGAGGCAATTACCTCGTCAAGATCCTCACATGGCCTCTGGACGAGGCCGAGTTCCTCCGGTTGGACCGGGGCCGTTCGGTCGTCGTCCACTACAAAACGAACCTGCTCGCGCGCATCCCGACGAATGACCTACCCGTCGGCTTGTGGGGCACCAACGCCCCGGGTTCCTTGAGCGTCGTGCTCGAGCCCACGGGCAGCAACTTCATGGTGAAGGTCGAGCCGGATCTCAAGGCCTGGAAGCCGCCCTCCCACGGGATCGTGAATCTCAATGCGTACGGACCGCTGACGGCGATCCTCGTGGCGATGAAGCTGGCGCTTTACGGCGGTCTGATTCTGGCGGCGCCCTTCCTTCTGTTCTTCATCGGGCAGTTCGTGCTCCCCGCTCTCAAACTGAGAGAGAAGAAACTGCTGTACCAGATTGTCTCCTTCGGCAGCGTGCTTTTTTTCATGGGAGTGGCGTTTTGCTATTTCGTCCTCATGGCTGTGGCGCTCAGTGCCGCTGTGCAATTCTCGGAGTGGCTCGGATTCGGTTCGAGCGAGTGGCGCGCCGAGGATTACATCAGCTTCACGTGCAAATTCATGCTGGGCATGGGACTGGCCTTCGAACTCCCCGTGGTCATTCTCACCATCGTGAAGATCGGCTTGCTCGACTACGTGAAGCTGCGCAAGTTCCGCTCGTACTGGATTGTCATCTCGCTCATTATTTCCGCGTTCATCACGCCGTCGGGTGACCCCGTCACGATGTTCCTCTTCGCGATGCCGCTGTGGGTTCTGTACGAGATCAGCGTGCTCATCGCCCTCTACTGGCACCGACGCGATGCCAAACGGGAGGCCGAGCGCCGAAGTGAGGAAGAAAGTCGGCGCCGGGCTCCGGGCGAAGTGCAGCCGAGGGAGTAGTTCCGAGGGAGTAGTTCCGTGCTGCTTGTTGCAACTCGAAACCCGAAACGCCATTCGTCGCAAAACGCGCTTTACAGGATCTAGTTTCACGCTAGTCTCGCGCCAAGACACACCTTTATGCGTATCGCTGTTCTACTTTCCTCAGCTGGGCTCCTGGCGTTGTTGACTGGTTGCGCCGGACCCGAAACCAAACTGGGCCGCGGCATCGCTAACACGTTCGAGTTTGCTCGCATGGGCGAGATTCGCCGGTCCATGGAACAAACCGCCATCTGGGATGGTCCCGAAACCGTGCCGACCACGGGCTTACTCCGCGGATTGAACCGCAGCTTCGCCCGCACGGGAATCGGACTCTACGAAGTCATCACGTTCCCGTTTCCGCCCTACGAGCCGAAGCTCGCGCCAAAGCATCCTCTGTATCCGGATCCGTCCATCGCGACCGTTGGCAACAAGGCATGGGGTGGACTCGTCCTGCCTGAGAACAAGGTCTATCCCACCAGCTACAAACCTGGAGTCGCGACGGGTTCGGCGTACGAGCCCGATTCGAGGCTGGGTTACAGCAGCGGCGATGCGTTCCCCATGGTGCCGGGCAGCCGATTCCGCACCTTCAAGCCCTGACCGCGTGACCTCACAACTCAGGGTTTAGCCAGTTTCGCGCCGACGCCGTCCGCCGGCGCTTTTTCATGCCCGCAGAGCTCGAAAAAAAATCCTCCTGCAAGGTCAATCTCCTCCTGAACATTCTCGGCCCGCGGCCTGACGGCTTTCACGAGCTCGAAACCGTTCTGCACCCGGTCGAGCTGCACGATACGCTCCGCTTCGTGCGCGTGGGAGAGGCTTTGGAACTCTCGTGCAGCGAGCCGGCGCTGCCTGCCAATTCAAGCAACCTCGTCCATCGCGCGGCTACTGCATTCCTTCAAGCTGCCGGGGTGAGCGAAGGCGTCCGCATCCACTTGGAGAAAAAGATCCCGCTGGCCGCCGGCCTGGGTGGAGGCAGTGGCAACGCTGCGACGACACTGCTCGGACTGAACGAACTTTTCGGGTCGCCGCTTTCGGCCGGGCAACTCCAGGAACTCGCGGCGAGGCTCGGCTCGGACGTGCCCTTTTTCCTTCAGGACCAGCCTGCGCTGGCGACGGGACGCGGCGAACGCATTCAGCCGCTTGCGCCGTTTCCTGCTTTGAGTGAAGCCGCGTTCCTGCTCATCCATCCGGGGTTCGGAATCAGTACGGCGTGGGCCTACAAGCAACTCGTTCGGTTTCCCGCAGCGCTGCGCGGCCAACCCGACCGCGCGGGCAAACTCATCAAACTGCTGGAAACGGCGCATCTTGCAGAGGCGGGCCGCGAATTCTACAACGCCCTCGAAGCGCCAGCGCTGGAAAAATACCCGTTGCTCGCGCTCTTTCAGGAGTTCCTGCGCGCGCAAGGCGTGCCGGCGACCCTCATGTCCGGGAGCGGCTCGACGACTTTTGCCATTCTCCGTTGCGAGTCCGAGGCTCGAAGGCTGGAGAACCAGATCCAGGCCAAGTTTGGCCCCTGCTGGACGGCTGTCGTGCCAGTCTGAGCGGAGCTTCGCGCTCAAGAAAGTCCTCTGCCCTGCCGAAGCATCTGGTGTGAAATCGCAGATGTCACGGGAACGAGCCTTTCCGCTTGCGGCCTGCACCCCGCGTGGGGGTGGCCCGATTGGACTCGGCCGAGTCGCACTGCTGCTCTCCCTCAGGGTCAGGGTCAATCGGGAGGCGCCATGCTCGTGAACGATTTCGAAACGCTGCTTAAGCAGACCGTTGGCCTCGATGCCACGTCGCTGGGCCGCGCCGTGATTCAACGCGCCGTGCAGGATCGCATGAGCGCCAGCGGCCTCCAGCAATGGCGCGATTACCTCGAACACGTCCGCTCCACCGAGGATGAACTTCAGGCACTTCTGGATGCCATCGTGCTTCCCGAGACCTGGTTTTTCCGGGACCGCATCGCCTACGAATCGCTGGGCCGGCTGGCCGTGCAATGCTGGCTGACGGCCTCGCACGGCGAGCACCTGCGGTTGCTCAGCGTCGGCTGCGGCAGCGGCGAAGAGCCTTATTCGATGGCGATGGAACTGCTCGACGCAGGCTTTCCTCCGGAACGCATCCGCATCGATGCCATCGACATCAGCAGCCAGGCGCTGGCACGGGCCCGCCTGGCCATCTATGGCAAGGACTCGTTTCGAGGCAACGATCTCCGCTTTACCGAACGGTATTTTGCTCCCGGTCCGGACGGCTTCAAGCTCGACTCCAAAGTCCGTCAGGCCGTCAACTTTTTCCGGGGCAATGTCCTGGCCGAAGAGTTCCTTTCCGCCCGCGGAGACTACGACTTCATCTTCTGCCGCAATCTTCTGTTCTACTTTGACGCGGAAACGCAAGCGCGCGTAGCCGGTGTGCTTCACCAGGCGCTTGGGAAAAACGGGGTGGCCTTCGTCGGTTCGAGCGAGGCTGAGTTGCTTACGAAACCGAGTTTTGTCCCAATCGAAATCCCCGATGCCTACGCCTTCCTCAAGGCCGGAAAGCATCAGGTGCGAACGGCCACCCAGACGGCCCGCGTTTTGCGCACCCAGGTGATGGCCGCAGCGCCGGCCAAAACCGGTAAGGAAAAGCCCCAAATCCGCACAGCGCTCGACCTGGCGATGCGCCTGGCCGAGCGAGGCCAATGGCCCGACGTGGCGCGTCTGTGCGAATCCTACGTGCGTGACCATGGCGAGTCGGCACAGGCCTTGTACCTCTTGGGCCGCGCGCGCGACGTTCAAGGCGAACTGGAGGCGGCCCGTGGTCTTTACGGCCGCGCCATTGAGCTTCATCCAGAGCACACGCTGGCGTCTCTGCGGCTGGCCCAGTTGCCCGATTCAAAGCCTGTCGGTCAGACCACTCCACGGTTGCAAAGCCGCACAGCCCAATCCAAGGGCAAGCTTAAGCCGTAGTTCTTCGTAATCGGGACGGTCCCTCGAACCGCGCTTTCACGCCTGGGATGAATGGCGGTTGTGGGGCTCTCTGCAGCGAGGCTGAATACTTTACTCGCGTGTAAAGGATCGCTTCAAAAGTCCCCCTCCGAAATCCCCCTAGAGAAGCCATTGTAGAAACGCGGATTGCGCTAATCCACAATGGCTTACACATTAGAAAATCCCACTGGCATCCCTGCTGCTACCCCCGACTCGCACGACGTAACAACCGTGACGAAAATGGCCCGACACAAAAGAATCTTGTTGGTCGACGACGACACGCCCGCACGTGACGCCTTGGAGCGCGCGTTGGTGGAGGCTAATTACCGAGTGGTAGCTGCCCTCAACGGCAGCGATGCACTATGCCAGATTCAGCAGCAGTCCATCGACATCGCCGTGTTGGGCCTGGGGCGTGATGCGCTCAATGACTGGGGCACGGCCCAACGCCTGACTCAGGCGCAACCTCAACTGCGCCTGATTGTCGCCAGTGCGGACTCCGAGGGATTTGCGCACCCGCTCGCCTCCACCGTCGAGGCGCTGTTCGAGAAGCCGATCGACCTCCCTTTGCTCTTCGAAACGTTGAATGGACTTCCGGGGAATTTCTCCGCCTCGGACCACATGACCTGTGATTCGAACGGAGCTCTCCATTGCCACGGCTGACCAGGAAGCGCTTCAAATGAATTTCCTCTTCTCAAAATTCCGTGGGCGCCAGCCCCTCTCTGCTTCGGCCCGTTCCCTCTCTCATAACACCCATACATCACTGCTCATGAAGTTCCACAATCGTTCCGAACGAACCAACGACACGCCCGGGTTTTTGCTGCCATCGGCTAGCACGCCCGCATCCATCCGCAGTGGGTCAGAAACCCTCAGGCGGATCATTCCTGGCCGGAAAAGCTCCGTGCGGGCGGCAGTCGCGTGTGGGATTGCGATGCTCGCAGGGGCGGTTTCTGGATTTGGCGCCCAATCCACGCCGTTGAAGATCTTGAAGGTGACGCCCTCCGGCCAGAATGTGATCGTGCGCTGGCAGGGGGACAGGAATACTACATTTCAGTTGCTTTGCCGGACCAGTGTGAACGGAGAGTGGACCAAGGCCGGCCTGCCCACTACGTCATCCACGACGAACTACCAAGTCACAATTCCAGCGATGCCGGGCCCGGGGTGCTTCTACCGGGTCACGGCCGACTTGGCGGCACCGGCGACTCCCACTGGCCTGAGTGTCTCCACGAACCTGGATCCGACGCAACTGGTCCTCAGGTGGAACGTCGTCGCTGACACAGGCGGAGCGGGCCTTAAGGGTTACAATATTTATAGGAACAACGTTTTCGTGAAACGGGTGCTGCCTACCGCCACGACCACCATTACCAACATTGATACCGGGTTGACTGCCGACACTGCTTATACCTACAACGTATCTGGGGAGGATCTGGTCGCCAATGAATCGGCCAGGAGCAGCACCGTCTCCGGCAGAACCCCACGCCGGAACGATAATTCGGCGCCCTCCGTGCCGACCGGCTTGACGACTACACCGATTAGTTGCAGCCAAATCAATCTCTCCTGGGGCGCCTCGTCCGATACCGGCGGTTCTGGACTGAAGGGTTACAACGTGTATCGCAGCGGCGCATTCGTCACCCAGGTTCTGGCGCCGACAAATTCCTACAGCGACAGCGGCCGGGCCGCTTCAACGACCTACGGCTACACGGTCCAGGCCGTCGACAACGCGAACAACACTTCGGCGCAAAGCTCCACCGCGAACGGGACAACAACTGCTTGCGCCGACACGACACCGCCAAGCACGCCTACCGGCCTTGCCGCCTCGGGCGTCAATTGCAGCACGGTGAATCTCTCATGGAACGCTGCGACCGACATCGGCTCGGGATTAAAGGGCTACAACGTGTATCGCGGAGGAGCGTTCGTCACCCAAGTTCTGGCGCCGACAACGTCCTACAGCGACAGCGGCCGGGTTGCTTCAACGACCTACGGTTACACGGTCCAGGCCATCGACAACGCGAACAACACGTCCGCGCAGAGCTCCACCGCGAATGGGACAACAACTGCTTGCGCCGATACGACACCGCCGAGCGCGCCGACCGGGCTTTTCGCCTCGGGCGTCAATTGCAGCACGGTGAATCTCTCGTGGAATGCTGCGACTGACATCGGCTCTGGATTGAAGGGCTATAACGTGTATCGCAGCGGCGCGTTCGTTACCCAGGTTCTGGCACCGACAACTTCCTACAGCGACAGCGGCCGGGTCGCTTCAACGACCTACGGCTACACGGTCCAGGCCATCGACAACGCGAACAACTCCTCCGCGCAAAGCTCCACCGCGAATGGGACAACACCTGCTTGTCCCGATACGACACCGCCGAGTGCGCCGACCGGGCTTTTCGCCTCGGGCGTCAATTGCAGCACGGTGAATCTCTCGTGGAACGCTGCGACTGACATCGGCTCTGGATTGAAGGGCTATAACGTGTATCGCAGCGGCGCGTTTGTTACCCAGGTTCTGGCACCGACAACTTCCTACAGCGACAGCGGCCGGGTCGCTTCAACGACCTACGGCTACACGGTCCAGGCCGTCGACAATGCGAACAACGTTTCGGCGCAAAGCTCTACTGCGAATGGGACAACGCCTGCTTGTGCCGATACGACGCCGCCGAGTGTGCCCACCGGCCTTGCAGCCACAGCTGTTAATTGCAGCACGGTCAATCTCTCGTGGAACGTTACGACTGATATCGGCTCTGGATTGAAGGGCTACAACGTCTATCGCAGCGGCGCGTTCGTCACCCAGGTTCTGGCGCCGACAACTTCCTACAGCGACAGCGGCCGGGCCGCCTCAACGACCTATGGCTACACTGTCCAGGCCGTCGACAATGCGAACAACACCTCCGCACAAAGCTCCGCCGCGAATGGGGCAACACTTGCTTGCCCTGATACGCCTCAACTTCAATGGGTTCGCCAGTCCTCCGCTGGGACCAGTGGAAATGCCCGTGCCAATGGTGAGGCCGTCGACCAGTTGGGTAATGTCGTCATTGTGGGAGTTTTGTCCGGCACCGTGGATTTC